>Ga0190362_1000001_pt1 | contig 188322 bp, 252 predicted proteins | sample 48721856_MG_FD_163437 | JGI IMG/M metagenome (GOLD analysis project Ga0190362, IMG submission 163437) | Hydrothermal vent microbial mat bacterial communities from Southern Trench, Guaymas Basin, Mexico - 4872-18-5-6_MG | ecosystem: Environmental > Aquatic > Marine > Hydrothermal vents >...
ATGTAGTTATTGATTTTGACGAAATGCAGAGAAGAATCCAGGATTGGTGAAAGGGGAAGTATTGAGGCCAGAGTGGCGGAACTGGTAGACGCTGGAGAAGGCGCAGAACTCCCACAGGTAACAGGTCACTGCCTGTGATGGTGAGTCCCGGGCGCAAGGGCGTGCAGGTTCGAATCCTGCCTCTGGCCTCTTAGGTTTTTGTCATAATTCTTAAACAGGAGGTCATTTATGAGTGGTGATCCAGCTATTTATATTCAAAATTTATCTGGTAAGACCATAGTATTATCAAACGGGTTGTTATTGAGGCCTGGAATTGTCAAGCGTGTTCCTGGCAATATTGACATAGATATGATTATGCGGTATTCAGACGTTCGTAATCTTGTATCACGAGGTGAAATACAGGTAACCTGTAGCGGCTATGATTCCTACTATCCCGCTATCAACACTAGAGATCAGGTTGTGGAGCTTATCCATCGGTATGGAAGTCTTAGCTCTGAAATCGCTTCGTTCATGGCCCCGTTGTTCGATGACGAGTTACCCTCCCCAGATATCCTTCTGACTGACTCCAGACCGAATGCTCTGGCAGATGCTATAAATTCAGCTTCTGACCACGATGTGATAATAATAGATACCGACGCTGTCTACAATCCTGTTACCATAACGAAACCCATTATAATAGCAGCAAATTCGAATCGCAATGTGAAAATAAATGCGACTGGCAGTGTTTACGGTGTTCTGTTCGTCGACGGTGTTTCTGAAATCATATTGCATAATCTCGAAATATACGGGCAGCAAGGGTCAAATACTCCAGGAGCGTTCGATAATGCAGGTGGTATATGTCTGCAGTCTCCCGCTCTCGTCAAAAATATTGTGATCAACAAGTGCTATGTTCACGATTGTGATGAAGCAGGAATACAGTTCCAAAGAACCGCCAGTGTGACAACACAGCCGTCAAATGTAGAAGACCTCTGCAGAGGAATATGGATAACCTCTTGTATTCTTGAGAACTGCTCTCGTGTCGACAATACTGAAAATGGAGGAATCACAATATACGATGCCCGTGACGTGTTCATTCTCGGCAATCAGTGCTTCAGTAATTTAAGAGGAGTCCTGGTAAGTAATACCATCGACGCAGTAGTCCAAGGAAACTGGACTAAGAATAACCGCTATTGTGGACTCAAATTCGATACCGTATCAAGCGGTCAGTTCCCGAGATCTACAGGTATCATAGCTAATAATCTGTCCGAATCTGACTGCGTTAACGACTACGGAGCTGGAATTCGTCTTGATGACATGTCTGGTTGTGCTGTCGTAAACAATGTTGTATATAACAGCGGCAGGGACGGGATCCTTGTTGAAGACGATTCTGACTCCTCTATTGTTATGAACAATATCGTGTTCGGGTGTTCTCGTTATGGCATAAGAGTAGAAAGCTCCGTTGACAGAACCTTAGTGTTCAATAACAATTCCCATTCTAACGATACAGATTATCTCATTGAGGGGTCAACTCCTATCTCCATCTCAAATATCTCTGTTCCACCATATTTCCGTGATCCCTCTAACGGCGATTTCACGCTCCAAGACAAATCTCCTTGTCTGTTTGCTGGGTACAATATGATGAAAATGGGTCTTCTTCTCAATAGCTTTACTCGTCACGTCCCGACTATCTTGACTGCGACGTTCGCTCACAATCTTTTCACTCACGTCCAAGGACTGCGACATGACTTCTTCCCAGAGAATGAGCGGTCTGGTTCTGTTGAAGTTTCAGGTTCTACTAGTGTAGATGTCGCTTTCAGATATCCCCTCCCTAATAACAGTTACCAGGTGCTCTGCACTCCGAGTGCAGATGTTCGGTGCTGGGTCACAGACAAGTCAAGTCAGGGGTTCACCATTCACTTTTCTGCCAATTTCACAGGAGTGGTTGACTGGTTCGTCAAGCTGTTAGACCTGGCTTAGAAAAAGCCCTATGTTTTATACGTACCCTAAAAATTTGACGCTGGAGAGCCTTGTAAATAAAGGCTTTCCAGCCCCGATTTTGGCGTTTTTAGCAATTTCCCAAAACCGTTATCAGAGCGTAATGACCCCAGCGGAGGTAAAACGATGATGGTAAATTTCTGTCCGAACGTGAAGTGTCCCAAGTGCGGACACGTCGCACCAGTTGCAATATCAGGATTCGGAAGGGAGGGATTAAACAGGAGGCTGAAGACCTGTTCCAAGTGCGGAGCCGACTTCGTGGTATCGGTCTTCGTTCAAACTGATCTGGAGACCGACACCACCGATGGTCACATAGCTTCCCTCGAAGCCTCCATCAGATATCACAAGTCCTTCCTCAAAAAGTCTCTGCAAGAGAAATCACAGATCCTAAACCGTCTCAAGGCTCTCACCCGAACCGAGAGAGAGGAAATCGAGCTCCTCCTCTCAGGAGCATCAGCCAGCGCCTGAGAAGTTTAAAAGAAAAAGGGAGGTAGAAATGATAACTCTGCCAGTAAAGAAAGCCTGGAAACATCTTCAATCTACTAACTACGATCACCTCCGAATCGCCGACATCTGGCTCATCTCCTCCAAAGAAAGTATCCTCTCCAAACTAATACGATGGGCGACCCGACATCAGCAAGGAGACCCAGTTCAGTTCTCTCACGTAGCAGGCTACACTGGATCTGGACACATCCTCGAAGCTCTCCAGTTCGTGACCGAGCGACCCGCTAAAGTATATTTCCGTTCCAATTTCACTCTTAAAGTAATAAGAAACGTGACCTGGACGAACCGACAGAGAGCCTCCATTCTGTTCCACGCTAAACAATATCAAGGCTATCCCTACGGTTACGCTAAAGTATTCCTGCTCCAACTCCTCGACTGCCTATTCAAGACCGACAAGTTCACTCGTTATTTCTCTATCACTCCCTACCCTTACTGCTCTCAGCTCTGGGCTAAAGCGGTAGCAAAAGCAGGAGTCACTAACAAAATCAATAACAAATACCCTCAGTCAGTCACTCCAGATGACTGGGACGACGAGTCTCTTAACAATCCCAATGAATGGTCTATTGTCCTTAAACATGACGGCTCTCTCTGTCATATCTTCTAGCAGTCTATTATCCTTTAAATATGACAGCTCTCTTTGTGTTGGCACTCTTTAAATATGACAGCTCTCTCTGTCAGGTCTATTATCCTTAAAGTTTAGCAGCCATTAAACATGATAAGTCACCTCTAAATATGACAGCTCACTCTGTCAGGTCTATTATCCTTTAAATGTGACAGCTCTCCTAGTAGTCGAGTTTGCATTGACAGCTCTCTGTCGGGTCTATCGTCCTTAGTCATTAAATACGATAGGTCTGTCGCCCTTTAAATTAGTAGTCACTCTTTAAATATGACAGCTCACTCTGTCAGGTCAGGTCTATCATTCTTAAAGTTTAGCAGCCATTAAACATGATAAGTCACCTCTAAATATGACAGCTCTCTCTGTCAGGTCTATTATCCTTTAAATATGACAGCTCTCTCTGTCGAGTCACTTGGTGAAGGCTTGCTGGGGGCTGGGGTCACGAAGGCGGAGGCATATATAGAATGAAGAAGTCACGTAATAAGCTATATCACCGCTCACAGGTCTGGAGATGTAAGTGTGGAGAAGAAGCATCTTATAATAGAGGAGAAGTATTCTTGTATTACAACGGGAGGCTATGTAAGAAGTGTAGGAAATCTATGAAACTAGAGATTGGGAATACATCTAGCAAGAGATAGTTCCAAATAGGAAACTTATAGTATATTAATGAATCCCTGGATAGTTATAGCTTATAAGAGGAGGAAATATGGCACTACCAATAAAACCTACTCCAGTTTTGAATGAGAAAAAATCATTGGAATTTCTGAAGAAAGTGGAAAGGGACTTGAAGAAGCCTACAGGATCAAAAGACACCTCAAAGGCAATTGAGGCAAAAAAGATTGCTATGACTCATGCTGTCTTGGGACCGAAATAAAATCGAAACTAAAGATTGGGAATTTGTTCAAGTTTTGATTTTTGACTGCGTATTCTACTCGGAATACGATAGCTGACAGAGTGGAAAAGTTGGTAAATCGTAAGACCGAAAGGGACTCAATCAGTCCACTCACATAAACCGCCTAATTTTCAGTTAGTCCTTCAAAAGAAAACTATTTTTTGCTGGGTCTTGGTTTGATTGTTATGATCGTTCTATGGATTATTCTCTAGGAAAGAGAGGTAGTGACATGGATCGTGCAAAATTTACAGAAGTGATTGAATTCCTTGTTAGGGATAAGCATCTGGTGTCTTTGGCTACATTAAAATCTATGACAGGAAGCTTACGGGAAGCCAAAGAGAGATTCGAGAAGGTCGGAACTTGTCTTTCGGACTATCTTTCCTATCTTGATTATGGTATTTGTGATATGTGCACCGAGGGATGTGTAGGGGAATACAATATTAGGGATAGATGTAAGAAGTTCAAGTTAGACGGTGATCGCCTGCTCAAGTTCGAGGACTTCTGCAGGCGGGAGGGGAAGTCATGGGAATAGAGGAATACCTTTTGTTAGCTCTCGGTCTTGTTATGACATCTATAGTTATATGGATCGTCGTATGAAGGTCTTGTTTGTTCTATTAAGGGAAGTCTGTGATTGCTCCGTGGATTCCTTTTATATAGACTATCGGGATGGTATAGTAGATGAGTGGTTAAGTTTTGAGGAGGAGCGTCCGAAGGTCTGTCACTACAGGGCAATCTTGTTTCGTGACAGGGATAGCCTCAACAAGAGAATGAGGTGAAGGACGCTATTCTGTTGAAGGTACAGGAGGTATGTTATGGACGTGAAACTGATTAGACTGGAGGAGAGTGAAATCACGATAGGTGTTCTCCTATTGAATGGTGCGATGGAGTGCTTCGTGGCAGAACCTCCGTGGCGTGACAATAGACCGTCTGTTTCCTGTGTTCCTGAGGGTATTTATACCTGTATTAGAAGATATTCTCATAAAGTCGATGGGGACACGTTCGAACTTGTGGATGTTCCTGGTAGGGAGAACATAATCATTCACTGGGGTAATACTATAGAAGATACGGAAGGTTGTCTTCTTACTGGGACGGTCGTAGGATATCTTTCGCCGGACAAGAGACGAGCGAGCATGACACCCGTTGACGGATACAGGAGAGCGGTCTTAAGGTCTAAGGCTGCATTCAGACGTTTCATGGGAAGAATGAATGACGTGAACGAGTTCAAGCTCAATATAACAAGACCGAGTGAAGTTCTCTGGTGTAGGAAGTGTCCGACGAGTCCTTTTTGCGACCCGGACAATTGTAAATGGGAAGTGAAAGATCTGCTGGAGAATCTGGTCCGATTACAGAATCGGGTAAAAGCTTCAATGGAACAGTGTGATCAGATCATTGAGGCTCTCGTGAGAATTCTCGAGGAAGACTGATGAGGACACTCGCTACTTCTGTAGAGCTTTCGCCTCCTTTCCTCTTGGGAGTTGCGGGTGTCCTTTTTCCCTTCTAAGGAGTGTTATTGCGATGGCTAAGTTTAAGTGTCACGTCTGTGGGAGGTGTCTTCCCACAGACGTCAAGCACGATCATCACATCATTCCTCGGTCGGTTCGCAAGACCGAGGAAACGGTGGAACTCTGTCCTCTCTGTCACTCCGCAGTTCATCGTATCGCTCAGATCGTTCTGAGCGGGTCTGGCTACGGTGAACTTCGTGAGATGATACGTGAAACCTATCCCGACCGTGACGTGGCTCTCCGAGCGACGGGACTAGCTAGGGCTATCGTTGAAGCTACTATCCTCGCTGAAGACAATCCCAGTCCGTCTGGCTCTCCCGTGTCCCTCCGTATTTATCTGACACCAGAGGAGCGAAGTCTCCTCAAGCTCGCCGCTAGAGATTCCAACCTTTCTGTCACCGCTTACATCAAGTCAGTCGTGAGATCTCTTATTCTCAAGTTCAAAAATAAATCTGATGATTCTAACAATTCGCCTCACTACTTATAGGAGGAAAATTGGAAATGAGAGTCCGTGTTTTACCTGAATACTGCCTGCGGGTGAAGAAGCTGGTGTATAACTCCCGAATACCCGACTTGTGCAAACTTCCCTATCCTGGACACCCGTCGGGATGTCCTAACTACGGTAAGAAACCTGACTGTCCTCCTCAAGCTCCATTTGTGACAGACATACTGGATGTGAACCGCAAAATGTATTTAGTATATTCGGAGTTTGACCTGGAGAGTCATGTTCGCAGGATGAAGGAGAAACATCCTGACTGGTCAGATCGACAGCTCCGAAACGTGATCTACTGGCAGGGGACCTCCAAGTCTCAGCTACGTCATCGGGCTCTTCGGGTCTTGAGTATAGTCAATGCAGACGTGGCCATACTGAAGGGTGAAGCTCATGGCGTCAATCTATACGTCACCTGTAGTAAGTCTGGTCTCAAGCTAGAGCGTATTCGTGATCTTCGTATCTGTCATCATGTCGCTCTGGTCGGATGGCTGCCTGAGAACGTTTCCAACCTACCTAAATTACCTTCCCTAATAGTCAGGTGACGGAAGTCTTTCCGTCACTTGCCTACCTACTGATACCTATCACTTATTGATACCTGTCAATACCTGATACCTGTCCTACCTGTCACTTATTGATACCTGTCATACCTGTCAATACCTGACACCTGTCGTCCAGGGTCTTGTCCTACCCGTGACTGCATAACCTACCAAAATCATTAGGTTTTCCCAAAATCACCAAGAAAAGGTGTAAGTTTGTTATAAACCCTTAAAATCATTGGACTTTTTGGTAGGCAATTTCGCACTTAAAATGCTAAAAATAAGCCATTTTTACCAGCACTGGTCACGGCAGGGCGCCAAATTTGTGATTTTGTTTGTAAACCCTTAAAATCATTAGGTTTTTGGTCGCATGTTTTCTTGCATATTATATATAAATATGTTACTATTTAGGCAAATAATAAATAACAGCTTGCTAAAAATAATACCTTGCTTAAAAGGAGGTAGGTATGTTAGCTGGAAAGACTAATTGTGAGACCTGTCCCTGGTGGGACGGTCATAGTGGATGTTGGTTAACAGGAGGCAGTAATTACAACTGTCCTCTGGAAGGGAAAGGGAAAGGAACTAATCCCTCCGACGAGGCTCGCAAAGATTCCGAGCCTTCTGGGGGCTAATCTCTTAGTCCTTTCCCTTTTATATAATTAAATATAATTTTAAAGAAAGGAGGTATATATGATAGTCGAAAGAACAGAACGGAGTATTCAAGTCTGTATAACAGACTTGGATATAAGAGAGAAAGCAACAATTTCCGAAAAGAAAGCGCTAAAGCTACTAAGGGAAATTGGGGATGAACTCGAAGCAATTGTCCCTAAGCTTATAAAGCACAAGCTTTTGGAAAAGGGGTATATAATACCCGCTTGCTTGCGATAAAGATGAAGAGGAGGTAAACATGAAGAAAAAAATAGATGTAGATATTACTCTCTATCGTGGAGACGCTATCGTCGAGGGAGGTATCGACGGACTATATAGCGGCTCCTTCGCTTCCCTCCAAGAGGCAAAAGAAAAGGTGGATCGATTATGGGACTGCTATGCGTATGCGTGGCATGTGACAAGCATTATAGCCAGCTCCAGAAGGAGCGGCGAAATTCTCTACGAAAGGAAAAAATAATGGAAATGGAATATATCTCCTCTATAGAAAACGGTCTTCTCACCACGGCCTCTGTGACTATACGTCACAGTGAGAGCGAGTGGGAGTGGTGGGAAAGTGTTGCTAAAAAGTTAAATCCATCGCTTTCATCCCCCTTTGAGGAAGACGAGGGGATAGTATGGATAGACCGAACTACCCATAGAGCTACGTCGCTAGGTGTAGAAGAAGCTATTATTCTTTTCGCTTCGATCGTGAACCATCTGCTGACGGCTCCAGGGTCTTCTCAGGTAACTTTGGAAATATTAATTGAAAGGAGGTAAAAGCAATGAAAAAATATTTGACGGCGACGATTTCGCCTTCAATGATTCCCTCCTCCCTCCGAGGACTTGCAATCCTCGAGATTTTTGAAATCGAAGAGTTCACTTTCGGGAGGCAAGTGAAAAAGTACAGAGACGAAGTGATCCCAGCAGTAGGACACGAAAACACCGCTCGCTTCTTGGAAAAGCGATTGGCATTACTTAATACCAATCTGTTCAGCAGAGTCAATGTCACTCTCGAACCTGGTGACATTGTTTATGCTGCCATACCCCAGGTTCGCCTCCCTGAGGCGACCGAATTTTCTGATGAGCAAATTCAGTCTGCTCCCTTCCGATTCTTCGTCGGGGAGCTGCGTCCTACAAAGGCATGGGAAATCTTGCATAATAACGACTCAGAAGCAGAAAGGAGGTGGAAAAGAAAAGTAAAAGAAAGAGCGGCGAAAAAGAGAGAAGCTGTAGTAATGAAGAAAGCGAAGGCAAGAGCAACGGAATCGAACGAGGAAGGAAATTAACAATAATAACAACATAAATAGGAGGGCTTAATATGATAGTAAAAGGAGAAGTAAAGAAAGGAGCTATGATTGAAGGAGTAGACGTTAATGGCAAAAAGGTAAAAGGCAGAATTTATGTAGTAAGGAAATCAAAGGGGTTTGTTCGTATAGAGGATAAGAAAGGGAATAGATTCAAAATAGAGATTGAGGAAGGCAAGAAAAAGAAAAGAAATAAAAAGAAGGTAAAAGACGAGAAGAAGGTAACTGGGAAAAGGACAAGGGAAGCTTTCGGAGGCTACGCTATTTCGTTCAAAGGATGTAAAGCTTCTCTGGAAGATGTATTCGGAAAGAAACCAATTCCTCCTAGCCAAATGACAAAGTTGTTATGGGAGTACATTAGGGAAAAGGGGCTAGGAGGGAAAGAGAAAGACAAAAAGAAGAAAAATAAGAAGAAAAAATAGAAAAGTAGAAGAAGGAGGGAGCAATGAATCCGAATCCGAATTATTACGATATTGTCGTTTCAGTAGCAAGGATGAACGGAGACGCCCGTCTTCCATGGTGGAAGCTAGACCGAGATGTCAGCTTTTTTGAGAAAAAGTTTGGCGTGTCAGTTGATCGGATTCAGCTAAGAGAGGGATGGCGTGAGTTTACAAACGCCATCCCCTCTAAACAGTTAAGTAGAGAAAGGAGGCAAGTATGATACACGAGATTACAAAATTTTATGACGAAGAGCGTGGGCTGGAATATGAGTATCGCCCGATCGAAGAAACTTTGACCGTAAAGGAAACGGGCGACGGCTGGATAGCGAAATATCTTGCTCAAGATCCGATACCCGATCCTCCAGATAATAGCGACGACGAATGCTTCTTGGCTCACTATCATAGAGACTTCACGGTGGATCCTGACCAGATTTCTGTTGAAGACGTTAAGGCATGGTATCGAGGTGAGGAGGCTTTGGAAAACTACTGGGTCTTTCCCGTTAAGTCTCTCATCCATGGGATAGTTCACCTTGATATAGGAACTGACGGCTTCGCAGAAGACCCAGGAGGGTGGGATACTAGCCATGTCGGGGTGGTTTGTGTTGCGAAAAAAGGAAAAAAGAAGGAGGAAGCAGAAAGGGAAGCAAGATTACTGATTTCTGACTGGAATACTTACCTGAGAGGAGACGTTTATCTACTAGTTGTAGAAAAATACGATCGGGAGAAAAAGCCGATTGAAACTGACATAACGGCGACGATATATGGTTATGAGAATGCCTTACAAGAAATAGAAGATGGAGGAAGTGAAGTATGAAAAAGATAGCAATAGTAATAATGACAATAGTGATGGCTTGCATCTTCCCTGCCCATACCATTGCAAGTGAAATAGAAGGCGAAATTGAAAGCATACAGATGCAGATCCTCTCTTACGATGAACTGATTAACGCTGTCTTCTCCCTGTTAAATGACAGGGAGGTTATCAGCGTTCTGCAAGATCCTGACATCCAGAAACTTTTGATTGATGGAAATATGGAAGCTTTATTGAAAAACAAAAAAATACGAAATTTGCTCAACGACCCAGAGATGAGAAGCGTCGTAAATAAAGTTAAAGAAAGGAGGTAAAGATGGAAGAGTATGATTATGATTATGATTATGACTTTTTATATTATGCCGAATGCGAATGTAATTGCAGAAAGGAGGATAACGATGACGAATGTTGAAATAGTATTTTTTAATTTGGAAGAGGGAGAATTCCTCTCAAAGGGAGTGGGGGAGTCTCTCCCTCCAGAGCAAAGGGGAAGTTCTGTTTGCTTTCATTCTGTCAAATTTACTTGCCGCAATGGCAGACAGTTTGAAATCTCCTTCGAAGATGCAAACAGCATTCGAGTTAGGGAGGTAAGTGATTCTTCCTCTGAAGTAATGGCTATCCCATCCTCTTGGGATAGCTTTATTATTAGATAAAGGAGGTATATTATGTGTCGTGTTTTTAACTGTTCAGAGTGTAAACATGGTATAAGGTATAACCAGAGCGTAAACTGTTGCGAAGGATGGGGACTCTGGAAAGAATATGAATTCGAACCAATCCAAGAAGATGAAGATGAGGAGGTAACAGATGTGTCTGGACTGGTTGAAGAATTTTAAGATTTCTAGATATGAGGGTTGGCAAATTTTCTCCGAGTTTAAGGGAGAGTTATATCCTGTTCTTAGGCCCTCCAATTATATAGAAGCCTTTTCTAGGGAGACTGTACCAGTGAACGTCTGGCAGTCGGATAAAAACAATTATGAGCTTAAATGCCGTCTCACGACGGAGAGATATCGTACTGGATTTCATCTCTTCCCTACTAGAAAAGAGGCAGAGCTTTATATGAAGCGAATGCGAATTTTGCATACTGAAGGTAAGGCAGTGATCAGGAAGGTTCTCTTTACTAAGGTAGTAGCTAAAGGCGGTATAGGAGTGGTTAAACCACTCAGGGCTATAGTAGTAAGAGAAAGATTTGTTTGTTCTTAAGCTTAGAAAGGAGGTTATAGATGAGTCAGTTTGAACCTACGGACGAAATACTTAAAGTAGTTAGGGGAATCCAGATAATAAACGTTACACCTCATCCAATAACTTTTGGATTTGAAGGTGAAGATGAGACGGTTGTGGTAGAGCCGTCTGGTTTTCTAATAAACGCTCGCTCTGTAGAGGAAGTTGTAAAGGAAGACTTTCGGGGCGAAAGCAAAGTTACATTTGTTAGGACTAGCTTCGTTCCAGATGAAGACTCTGAACATTTACTTCAGATGTTAGAGGAGAAGTTTCCGGAAGCGGTTATTATTGGTAGTATAATTGCAGCTCAAGCCTTTCCAGGTAGAGTTGTAGCTATGATTCCAGTTAAAGGTTATGAGAGAGTTCCTACCTTGGAGAAGAGAGTGAAACATGACAGGTTTACGGTTTTTTAAGAAAGGAGGTAATAGAATGTCTTTAGATTGGTTAAGAAGGTTTAAAATTAGCAGATATGAAGGTTATCAGTGTTTTAAGCTTCGGGAGGGTAGATTATATCCTATTTCTGCATCTCATAGTTATGAAAGTGCATTCTCTCGAGAGGATGTACCAGTAAATGTCTGGCAGGAGGACAAAAACAATTACGAGCTTGAGTGTCGCTTCTCGAAGGAAAAATATCTTACAGGATTTCATCTCTTCCCTACTATGGAAGAAGCAGAATTTTTTGTGAAGCTGAAGTTACGTGGTAAGAGTCCAATAAGTGTTAGGAAAGTGATTTTCAGCGGAGTAACGGCTAAGGGTTATATCGCAAACGGACTATACCCTATCAGAGTCATAGTAGCAAGAGAAAGGTATGTTTGTTCTTAAGTTTAAGAAAGGAGGCAAAAATGAAGGAAAAGGTAACAGTAGGTTTTAAGGAAGATGAAAATAAAAACAAATATCCTTATATTGACGTAGGTAGTGAGACCCATGGACGGCCTTCCTTCCGCCTATGGGTAAGTATGAAGCTTGTGAACAAAGACAAGAACGACAGGTATTGCCTAGAGTTCCCACTGAGAGCGGAAGTTTTTAAGACACAAAAGGGAAGTTTGGTTCTACGTCCAAGTGAAGATAGGATGGTCTTCTATATTTATGCAAGCTGCGGGTATAGAGGCCATTCCGAAGTGCAGGTACTGTCTGATCACTTTGACGAGTACGATTTTTACACCTATCATAGTCCGAGAGGAAGTTTGGGTGTCAGTCATGGTAAGCTGGTAGTTGCTCCAATCAAACCATTAAAATGGAAATGGTTAAGGTCAGGGAGACTCTATGGAGGAGCTTCCCAAGGGATAACGATAACTATGACCGACGGAGAGGAAAAAGACATCGACCATCTCCCTGATGGTCTGGAAGCTTTGGATGAGCTAAAGAATGCGATTGAATAAACAAGAAAGGAGGCTTTATTATGTTACTTCACATAAAAACTCGAGAAATCAATGACTTCATTAACTTGGATAACGTTCTTGGTATAGAAATTGACTCCCGAGAGGGAAGAATATTTTTTGTAGGAGTTACAGGTAGAGACGTATGGAGATATACGGTACAAGAAGAATCTCCTTCTAGTGGAGTCCGTCTCACACGAGAGGAGTTTGACTCCCTAGTGGAATTTCTCGAAAATATGGGAGATGTTCGTAAGGTTGTTAGTCCTCCCAAGAAAGGAGGTGAATAACGATGATAAAAAGATTGCTATTGCTATTAGTTCTGTTAATGACATTTGGATGCGCTACAACTCCTCATGTCGTAACCAGGAACTATGAGGTAGTTCCAGAGAGAGTGATCTACGTTTCCCAGCCAAGAGACGCTAGCGACGAAATAAGAGATTTGAGCAGACTAGTGGAAGAGATGAACAGATTAGCACGTTCCATTGACTTATTGCTTTACGAAATTGATAATATAGGGAATTGATAATATAGGGGGATGCAAAAATGGCAAGGAAGAGTAATAAAGAGAACAAGAAGATCTTGTCCCATTCCTTCGTTGGGCAAGCATTCGAAGGTTATTCCCTGTGCTTCAAAGGATGTAGAGACACGTTGGAAGATGTGTTCGGAAAGAAACCAATTCCTCCTAGCCAAATGACGAAGTTGTTATGGGAGTATATTATGAACAAGGAATCTAATATAAGGAGGTAATATTGTGAAGAAGAAAAAGAAAGGAGAATGGGAAGAATGGGTAAAACAGGTATGCGGTATTGAGAGAAAGAAGCGGTGTCCGTCTGTTTCGTGGACACATCTGGATGTAATAGAGGAGGCGAACTCGAAAGGAATTGAAATGTCTGAAAAGGAGGCAGAAAGTTTATTGGAAGAGATTGGAGATAGTCTTGTCGAGAACATGCTCAGCGTTGGCTGGCATGTAATTGGGGAGGCTATTGACAAGCGGTATAAAAATGCCCGTGACTGAAAACCCTTGTAAACCCTTAAAATAATACAGTTTTTTTGGGTAAGTTTGCTTGCATATTGTTTTATAATATGTTATAATACTACCAGAAAGGAGGCAGCTGTGCATATACTTCTGCTAAGCAGCGGAAACGTTTATGGTAACGAAGAAATAGTCGCTTCCCTAAGAAAGCGGGGACACGACGCAAAGTATGTCCATCTGTCTTCGATTTTCTTTGATACAGGAGGAGAAACATCGGTTAGGGATTTTGATGACGTTGATGCTGTTCTGGTTCGTGTTACTGGAAGCTACGCTAAGCATGCGAGACTGATGGCTATGTGGATGAGAAAGAAGAAGAAAATCGTAGTTGATAGCAGGTTAGCGAACTTCCAAGAGCTTGGGAAAATATATTCGTTGTTCGTCTTGTCGAGTCATGGTATAAGATGCCCCAGGACAGTGCATACAGCTAATCCCAAACTCTTGAAGAAGGCAATAAGAGAGTTTAAACTGCCTCTTCTTGTTAAACCCTTAGGAGGCAGGAAAGGTAGAGGCATAAAAAAATTTGAATCATACGAATCTGTTCTGAGGTATATATCCAGGAGAGACAGTAGATTCTTGATTCAGGAATACATAGAGGAGGAGGCTGACTTGCGAGTATTCGTGACAGGCGATAAGGCTTTGGGATGCATGAGGAAAATCCCAAAGCAAGGAGAGTTCAGAGCTAACGTTGCGTTAGGGGCAAAGACGGAGGTGTATAATGCAGATGATAGTATTATGAGGCTGGCCATTAGGTCTGCAAAAATTTTGGGAATACAAATAGCTGGTGTAGACATCGCTATTGACAAGGAAGGAAAGCCCTGGGTACTGGAAGTGAATAGAGTGCCTCAGTTTAAGGCTTTCCAGAAAACGACAGGCATCGACGTTCCAGACGCTATAGCCGAATATGTCGATGCTGTAGTAAAGAAAGGAGGTGAAAAGTTCTGGTCAGAAGTTGTGACATAATTTCAAAATTTCAAGATTAACATCAAAGGAAAAGGAGGTTATCATGGCTAAGAAAGAAAAATTAGTTGTTCACAAAGGGGATATTATAAAGGGAAAAACAAGTGAAGGTAAAACTGTAAAGGGGACAGTATATAGAGTGAATAATATAAAGGGCTTCTGTAGAATAGAAACGAAGGCAGGAGAGAGATACAGAGTAGAGGTAGAGGATATACTCTCCATCAAGCAAGCAAGAGGTTCAGCTCCTAAGGAGCTGAAGCCAAAGAGAAGTAGTAAGAAAGAAAAGGAGAGTAAAAAAGCAAGAGCAAAGACGAAGGCAAAAGCAAAAGCAAAGAAAAAGAAGAGAGGATAAATGAAAGTTCCCAATAGCAAAGTCGCTTCACTCCTTAGACAGATTGCTTACCAATATAAGCAGTCTGGAGACAAATGGAGAGCTATTGCCTACGGTAAAGCCTCCAAGACGGTCAGAGATCTTGCTTATCCGCTGACCGATGTAGACATTTCAAGTCTCAGCGGTATAGGAAGTTCGATAAAAGAAAAGATTGAAGAGATACTGGAAACAGGCAAATCTTCTTTGCTGGAAGAACTGCAAAAGAATGGTGTGCCTGCGTCTCTTGAAGAGCTAGAGAAGTTACAGGGAGTTGGACCGAAGACTGCAATGAGGTTGTGGAAGGAATACGGTGTTAAGTCTCTCCAAGATTTGGAGGAGAATAAGGCTCTTCTCAAAAAAGAGCCTGAAATTGCGGAAGCCTTAGCGCTATATAAGAGAAGAAGAGAAAGGATTCCTGTCTACCTAGCAGATAAAGCTCTTCAGGAGATTTGTGCAATCCTTCGGTCTGGCGGATGCAAGTTCGTATCTCAAGCGGGTTCTTGCAGAAGGAAAAAGTTCCTCGTTCGAGATTTAGATGTCGTAGTTGCTATTTCTGACAGTAAGAAGAATAAATTTATGAAATACGTGAGGAAGAACTTGAAAGTTGTAGCAGGAGGAGAATCTAAGTTGATATTCGAATATACGGTATCTGGTGAACCTAGGAATGGTGATATTGTTATGGTAACTCCAAAGGAAGCTGGCAATGCTATCAACTATTTGACTGGCTCTAAGCAGTTCAACATCGCAATGAGAAGACTAGCGCTCCGCAAAGGGTTTACGGTGAACGAACGAGAGACCAGAAGCAAATACAGCGGCAAGCGGATGCCTTCTGCTACAGAAGAAGACCTGTTTGATGTTTTGGATATCCCGTTCATTCCTCCAGAATGTCGCATAGACGGAACTGAAGTCGGAAAAGACCTTTCAGATCTGATTACACATGGAAGCGTTAAAGGCGATCTGCATATTCATACTACCTATTCAGATGGACTTATGAGCCTCAAGATGCTGGTTCGCTCTGCTAAGGAAGCTGGTCTTAAATTTGTAGGTGTAGCAGATCACTCCTATTCGCTCGGCGTGACTGGAGGGATGAAAGCTAAAGATGTGCCACGAATTAGGGATAAAGTTAAATCTTTGCAATTTCCCGTCTACTTTGGCGTAGAAGCAGACGTTAAAGTGGACGGAAGCTTGCCTTACAAAAAGAAACTGCTTTCTGAGTTTGACTATCTGATTTTAGCTACTCACAGTTCTCCAGACAGGAATCTGGAAAGCAGGCTGATTAGGGCTATAAAGAAAGTTGCTGGAGATAACCGAGTAATATTGGCTCATCTGACTAACAGAAAGAGTGACCGTGAAGCGGCTGAAGCTAACTGGGACAATGTCTTTAAGATTTGCAGGAGGTATGATGTTGCTATTGAGATAAACGCTCAGCCAGATCGTATGGATCCTCCTGCTGACCTTATAAGGCGAGCAAAGCGGTTCGGATTGAAGTTCGTCATCAATTCTGACACTCATGATACAAGCATTAATCTATATTGGGGAGTCATACAAGCCAGAAAGGGACTTCTGGAGAACCGAGACGTCATTAATACGTCTCATAAGTCCTTTAGGAAGTGGCTGGAAAGGAGGTGATAATAGGATGTGATAGCTTCAATCTTATTAGGCAATGAGGAATCATTATTAACAATAATAATCCTTTTAGTAAAAGGAGGTAAGTAATATGTTAAAGAAATTAAGACACCATTTGTCCGAAGCATTAAAGATTGCTGACAGGCTTGAACTGGAAGAGGAAGAGCTTGAGGAGCTCGAAGAAGAAGAAGAGATGGAAGAAGAAGAGGAAGAGTCTAAAGGCAAACGTAAAGGTAAAGCTAAAGGCAAAGGCAAAGGTAAGAAGGTTGAAGAGGAAGAAGAAGAAGAGGAAATGGAAGAGGAAGAAGAAGAGGCTGAGGAAGAGGAAGCTGAAGAAGAGTCTGAGGAAGAAGAGTTGGAAGAAGAAGAATCAGAAGAGGAAGAAGAGTCTGAGGAAGAAGAGGAAGCTGAGGAAGAAGAGGAAGAAGAGGAAGCTGAGGAAGAAGAAGAGTCTGAGGAAGAAGAGGAAGAAGAAGAGGAAGCCGAGCTAGCTCTGAAGAAGGGAATGAAGGTTCGAGCCTACAAAGGTAAACAAGCCTTTGTAGGTCTCGTCCAAAAGGGTGGAAAGAAGCCAGTGATTAAGTTCAAAGGCAAAGGGAAAGACCTCAGTGGATCCTTTTCGCCAAAAGATCTGAAGAAGCACAAAGTTGAAATTGTTCCAACTGTGGATATGCTCGATGAAGATGATAAAGTCAAAATGAGATTCGGCAAGAAGGTTCTGACAGGGACTGTCGTAAAAACGACTAGGAGGAAAGCGACCATTCGATTCTCTTCTGCCAAGAAATACAATGGAGATTACGGCAATAAGGACTTGGAAGAGAAAGCTACGCTGTTATCGTAAGCCTAAAACAGGGACGGGGGATTTCATTCCCCCTCCCCATATTTAGGAGGGAGCAACTATGAAATCGATCAAATTAAAGGAAACTATAGAAGAAGGGATCCCATTTCTGTCGATTAGTATAAAATCCCTTCCTCTTAAAATCGCAAAGAAAGCAGGTTTTCAAAAGAAGGGTAAGAGATGGTTTATGGAAAAGCCATCTGACTTCTCTGAGCTTTCCTCGAAGCTAGAGAAGTACGGGTATAGAGCTGTTATAGATTACAAACCCGTGAAGCCAAAATCTACCAACAAAGTAAAACGTCTTCTCTCTGTCTATGAAAAAAGAAAGAAAGAAATGGAGGAAGCGGAAAAGAGGCTGAAAGAGATAAGGGCGAAGCTGGAAAAAATTGTAAAGAAGCAGGGTGCTAAGCGGAAGCCTGGAAGTGACGATTCTGTCCTAATCGTCGGTGACACAAGAATACATTATTGTTTTGTAACGGGGAGAAGAACATGGAAAGGAGAAGAGGAAGGCGTAAAGTGGTTGATGAAACATGGGTTTAAGAACTGTATAAGAAAAGCTATCAATAGAGATGCCTGGGATGATCTAAAAAAAGAAGGGAGAATACCTGTTAATGTGATCTCGAAAGTTGAGAGGAGAGCAGACCCTTCGTATCGCTTATTCATTCGCAAGGTCAGTGAACTTGTTTGTCCGAATTGTGGGACGGATGTTTCCCGTAGAGATAAATTCTGCAGGGAATGTGGTAACAAATTGAAAGGAGGTTTATCATGAAAAATCCTATTGATCTTGAAGACTTGAAGGTTTCTAAAGAGTGGCGAAAGACCGAAGACTTTGAGGCGGTCTTCGCTTTTATAAAAGCATCAAGACCTATACGTTTAAAAAGAGCCTCTGTAGATACTCTTGAGGAGTGTCCATTTTCCGGCTGTAAGGAGCAACTCTCCGAAATCGTTCTGGAAAGTCCTGACGGCAAATGGAAATTTCAGGACAGTCTTGAACACCTGATAATGATGCATGGGGTTGTTCCTTGTGATGAATTTGTGTCTGATGCAAAGTCATGGGTGAACTCGTCGAAGCTTTCTTTACGTGATATTGTAGCTATTGATATAATTACAGACAGAATCCTTATAGAGTCTGAAACTGTTGAGGAGATTCTGTCGTCTCTCCCTCCAGGCAAAGGAATGGACGCAAAACGTTCAATAGAGCGTATCATAAAGGAGTTGGGGAATCTCAGAGATGCAATGGAGACGATAACTAACGGAGTTAAGCAAGAAGAAGAGGAATCCGAGCCTGAAGCCAAGCAGGAAAAAGAGGAGCCTGAACCTGAACCTGAAGAAGAATCCGAAGCTACCAGTCTTGACGACGTGGAAAGAGTTGGGAAAAAGAAAAAAGTTAAAATCAAAAAGTAGTCGGGAGTCAAATCGTTGCTCCCTCCTCTCGGCGGAGCCTCGCTCCGCCGATGCTCCCGACTGGAGGTTAGTTTTATGTATGGATTTGCTAAGGGAATGTCTCCTGTTGAGAGAGCGTTTAAGACTCTGGACTGTCTGGAAAGGGAGTCAGGCAGGAACAAGAAGCTTGACATTCTACAGTCAGCTTCCGATAATAAGATACTGAAAACCCTGATAGTGAAGGCTTACGACTGGAGAGTGAGATACGGTATAAGACCGTCTGTTCGAGTGGGTAAGATTAAGACCAGCTCAGTTTCAGAAGTAAATTACAAAAGGTTTCTGAAACTTACTGACAGATTGGCTAAAGGCTTGTCTGGAAACAAGGCAATCGCTGCTGTGGATAAATTCTTTTCCAGATGTTCTGACCTGGAAAAGAAGTGGTATTCGAGAGTGCTGAATCGAGACTTGAGAGTAGGATGTGCGTCTAAAACTTTCAATACAATATGGGAAAACTTGATTCCAGAGTTTGGAGTTCAACTTGGAATACCGTTCGAAAAGTACCTTGAAAAGGGGAAGTTGAAGTTTCCTCTCTATGTCGAGCCTAAATACGACGGAACACGAGGCGTATTTGTGAAGAAAGGCGATAGCGTGTCCTGTTACAGCAGACGTGGAACTGATATGACTGAGATTGTTGATTTTGCAGTGAAGCCGCTATCGAAGGTCATGCCTGACGGTTTGCTGGATGTCGAGTTCCTCGCTGCATGGTCTAAGAAGGACAAGAAGAAATTTAAGGACGTTTGGTCGAAAACGCAGACGCTGTTGAAGCGAGGGAGGAAGAAGGAAGGCTATGTGGCGGATAAAGACTGGAAGGAATATGTTAAAAGCAATATAAGAATCATGGCCTTCGACTTGGCCAATCCAGATGTATTTAAATCAAGTAAAGGATACACCGATCAGACACCTCTCAGAAAGAGGAAAATCAGGCTAAAGAAACTTGTAAAGAAGCTCCCAGAGTTCTCAAGAGCGGAACTCGTTCCTTTCACTAAAGTCTTCAGCAGGAAGGAACTTGATAGATTGTATAACAAGTATATAAAGGAAGGATACGAGGGAGTGATGATAAAAGACCCATCATCTCCGTATTCCATAAGCCTTTCTAATTATCGTCCCAGTTATTGGATCAAAAGGAAGAAGTTTGTGACCAATGATTACAAGATAGTCGCTGTAAATGAAGGTTCTGGAAGACTGAAAGGCACACTGGGATCACTAACGGTATTGAATGAAGATGGAGAGAAGCTCAATGTTGGAACAGGACTGAGCGATAAGGAAAGGGATCTCCTCTGGAAAAAGAGGAAATCCTTAATAGGGAAGTATATAGAGGTAAAAAGGCAGAGTGGTTCTTCCAAAAAGAGATTTCCATCTTTCAGGATCAGAGAAGATAAGTAAAGGAGGGAAATAAAATGAAATGCAAATATTGCGGCGAGACTAGCCCGTGCAGGCTAATCATATTTAGCAAAGATCTGTTCAAATGCGATTCCTGTGGGAGGATCCAGACTTGTACAGATGCCGACGAAAGTAGAACATTGAATCTCATCAAACTGATGAATCGTCATGAGGAACTCCTTAAGAGAAAGGAGGTGTAACCGTTGAGGCGAGGGGAATACAGGATTTTCTTTCCTCGTATGGAGGAAGAAGGCTACGCCAAGAAGAAGAAGAAAGCTCACAGTCGTATCAGAAGTCTTATCCGTCTTATTAAAGAAGAAGATCCTTTGCATTTTAACTGTTCAATTGATGACCGTGAATGCAAAATCAGATGGGAGGTGATAAATTGAGAAACATAGAAGACACTATATTTGATGATATGCTCCCAGTCAATTCTCTGGCAATGATTGAGAGATTGAGGGAAGTCTTGGACGAGAGAGGAACTAACTGTCTCTCTAACATTAGAGACGATCTCAGGGTGCGGAAGCTAATGTGGCTTCTGAATTCCCAGGTGTATGGACAGTCCCACATTATTGATATGGAAGATGAATGGTTTTCTATGCATATGAAGGAGGGTTCGAGATGAAATACGAAGGACGCATTTGCGATAATTGTCGCAAAGCTGTAGAAGATCACTACTCAGAGAAGGGATGGATCTCCTTTGACTCGAATGGCTTTCGGATTACGAACCAGAGGACACTGGAGGGAGAAGCAGTCATTGAAGCGTACTTTCCCGTGCTTCAATACGGCTCTGGGAATTCGTCGGACTCGCTTGATTTCTGTTCTGCGAAATGCTTATTGGAGTGGATGTTCTTATCCGACAAGACCAACAACAAGAATAGGTCTCTCAAAGAGAGAGAGGAATTTATGAGAGAAATGATGGAAAGAAGCGGGATAAAAATTATCGAAGATAGAAAGGAGGTATATTAGGAAATATGGATCTCTATTTTAGGGGCAGGACACTGGACGATAGTAAGACAGTCATAGGATTCCCTTATTCTCTGAAACCTTTTTGGGATCAGAGGAATCAAGAGCAGTATTTGCTGTTCTTTAACCCAGATTATGATCTGGAATCTCACATTAACTACCTGAGAGACCCAGAGAAATTTTCCCATCTCAAGGACTGCATTTGGAAGGTAGATCCCGAAACAGTTGAAATTGTATTTAGTATGAAAGTCAAATAAATGAAAGGAGGCAAGTTATGTGCAATTCAAAAAACACGGCAGAAGTGGAAGAACAATTGTCAGCAGAAAATTTTCTAGATGCCAGTATATGGGACCGTCTGGGGAAATACAAATTCTCAATTGAAAGAGCGGCGGCTCTTCTGGGGTATGACCCAGATGAACGTCGCAAGATTAGACGGAGAATAAGCGGCTGCTGGGGAGAGTTTGAAGATGAAGTCGAGGGATTGTCATTAAGGGAGCTATACGAGTCCATCCCTCACGTTGAATCAGAGAAGCTGCCTCTCTACTTGGTAGAGGGATGGGAATGGACGGAAGGGGCTAGGGTAGTTGAAATACGGTCTAGACTAGACCGTATAGAATACCTGGTAGATTGGGGAAGATGGAGACTTCCCATCTGTTGGGACAGCCTCTTCCGTCATCGGGAGAGACACCTAAAAGGTATGGATGGAGTCAGAAGCTTCCATTATATAAAGATAAATTTGTCGGGATTGAAAGTCTCGATTCAGAAGCACGAGCGACATGAGATTCACTATTATAAATATGATGAGGACTACGGCAAAAGGCTCATTCAGAAAGAAACTTATTTTAGAGTCCCTTTCAGAGAATTTTTGAGAGGGGCTTATTTGAGTCAGGAAGCTTTTTGGGGACAGGAATAGCTCCCACATTTCGTAGGATTGGAAATTTGCTAAAAACGCCAAAATCGGGGCTGGAGAGCCTTTATTTACAAGGCTCTCCAGCGTCAAATTTTTAGGGTACGTATAAAACATAGGGCTTTTGTCAAAGGAGGTAAAATCATGAAAATCAACCTTGATTTAGACGATCTTGTTCAGTTGAATGAGGAGAGTCAGGAGATGATTGGCGACGCAGTCGCTAAATTCCTGGAGAATAGGCTTGGTTCTACCGATTTCTGCTACAATTACTCTGTAAAAGTGGAAATCAATGTCCCAGAGAAGAGGTAAGAGAAATGTATGCGTATTTATCCTACAGGCATGGCAAGCCTCGTATTGAGAAATGTCGCACATTTAAAGAGGCTTTACGGAGCTTTCTCTCCGACTTTGACAGCGGAGAGGCCTACGGAATAGGTATCTACGTCGAATGTGACAAAGCTCTGTATCTGCCTGACTTCAAAGACCGTGAACAATCAGTTTCGGAAGCAAAGAGGTTGGGTTATGAAGTCATGAACGTCTACACTTTTGAAGGAATCGCTGTGTGATTGCATATTTGAAGAGGACACTACTATGAAAACAGAAGAAGCACTAAACCAACTCAAGAACGAAGGTTACACTGTCTTAAAAACTGGCATAAATGACAACGGAGACGAAGTGGCTCTACAAATCATAGAGCAAGTCGACGAAAATGTTTATGTCTACCGTTTTGCTAGGAAGCCTTACGTAGATCCAAAAGAACTAAAAGAAATATTTATAGGAGAGACTATTGAGGACGTAAGGGACTTCCTTGAGAAAATGAGAACGCACCTCCAAGAGATAAAACGTAAATGGCATCTCATACTTGAGAAAATTAGGCATTCTCTAAAGGAGGCGATAAAGGATGATAACGATGATGAAGAAGATATTCGAGAACAAGATCAACAAGGCTATAGACGAGGAAAAACAAATGTCTAGAGACTTATTCACGGTATTGATGGATTACGACGGGGACTGGAGCATTGAGAAGGAAGGGGGAATCATCAAAATCACTCTCACCAGAAGAGATAAATCAGTCGTCAAGAAGATCAGCGAGTGTCTTTCAGTGACGCAGATAAACTATCTCAGAAGCAAGCGTTATGTTACAGATCTTGTCAGAGATCTCATTGAGAGGTTAAAGGGAGAGTGAGTCTATGAGAAATTTAACTGTGGTAGTCGGGGGACAGTTCGGTAGCGAAGGAAAGGGAAAGGTAGTCGCACATCTATGTCGAAATTACAGATTTGATGCATGTGTGAGAGTAGGAGGACCGAATTCAGGACATACTGTCACTCTGAACGGTAGAAGGACAGTCCTAAGACAAGTCCCTGCTGGAGTAGTGAATCCTCATACGCAACTCTTTATAGCGAGTGGATGCTTGGTGGATCCTGAAATTCTACAAAGAGAGATTAAGATGCTAGGTCTGTCGCCAGACAGACTGAAGATCGACAGAAACGCAAGTCTCCTGGACAGGTCTGACGCTGAATTCGAGAGAAGAATTGGACTTGAGGGTAGAATTGGTTCTACAGCTACAGGAGTTGGCTCTGCGGTTATCAAGAGAATCCTGAGGAAAGACAGCAGTATCATTCTCGAAAAAAGGATTGATGACTATCCTTTCCTTATTCCGTATCTTGCTGACGTCTCCAAGGAGATTAACCGTCTGTGCGATGCGGGGAAGAGCACGGTAATCGAAGGAACACAAGGCTTCGGTCTATCCCTTTACCATTCTTCTTATTATCCCTTCGTCACAAGCAGAGATGTAACTGCTTCTGGTTTTCTGAGTGAAGTCGGAGTTAGTCCCCTGCTTGTAACAGACATTATCCTTGTCATCAGAACATTTCCTATCAGAGTAGGAGGGAATTCTGGAGACCTTCCTAATGAGATTGACTGGGAAACAGTCAGAAAGGAAAGCGGTTATCCTCACGAAATTAAGGAGCTTACTTCTGTCACAGGTAGAGTTCGTCGAGTTGCACGACTTGATATCGGTCTCGTGAAGAAAGCTGTTCAGATTAACAGGCCGACTTTTATTGCTTTGATGGGAGTCGATTATCTTGACTTTAAGAACAGAGGAGTGAGAAGTCTTGAAAGTCTCTCTTCTAGGACTCATGACTTTATTACTTCCCTTGAAAGGGAAACGGGTATCCTCGTATCTTTGATAGGGACTGGTCCGAGTGACTTTGAGATAATTGATCTAAATGGGAGAAGCAGAAAAGGAGGGAAAGAAGTATGAAATACAATCTCGGGAAAAGATTCAGGACTCCATTCTCTTTCCTTAAAGAGAAATCAAAGGCGATTATGTATCTGCTCTCAATCATAGAGCAGAGGCTGCTGTCAGATTTTCCTTCCGAGGCAGAATCTATAAAGAGGATTTTCAGAAGGCTCTATTCTACACTGCGAGCCTATTCAAGAGGGAAAGGAAAGTCTCCAGGGATAGAGTGGGAACATATAAAAGCAGCTGCCGATAATTCTCAGATCGCTATTGACAGGTGCATTCGCTGCTTGGAGAATGACTTCTCGCTGGAAGGGATAGAAACAGTTTTGGATATTCTTCCTTTAGGACCAGATTGTTGTCCGTTCTGTTTGAGTAAGGTCTCCTGTAGCGAGTGCGGATACGCTACCTTGCACAAGAGATGTGGCGAAGCAAATTCGTCGATAACGAAGTTATATGAAGCTTTAGGTGATTTAAAAGGCAAGATTCACAATCTTAAACAAAAAGGAGGCAAGAATGAAAAAGACAAAAGAGAAGAAATCTATCAAGGTCATAGCCAAGTATGAAAGAGACACGAAGCGGTATCACAGGTTCTCCTTCCGTAAGGAGAACGGTTCTGATGTAGTGTCTGGAACTATCTACTTTTCCAAGGATATGGATATTCCAGACAAGGTGATTTTGAACACTAAGGTAGAATAGAAGGAGGGAAAATGAGTGAAATTATGGACAGACGAAAATTCCTGAAAACAGCACTTACGGTAGGTGCATCTGTCCTGTTTGATCTCCCGTCGCTTTTTGACTATCTCAAGGCAGAGGATGGATACAGAGAATCCTTGCGTCAGATCAACCACTTTGTTGCAGAGGAGCTTGAAAAGATAGTCTATAGCTTTGAAATGAACGATAGCCGTCTCAGGTCAAAATTACGTGACTCCATAAGTCGTAAGCTCTCACAGATGAAGTCGGAAGGAAAGCTGATTGATTACCGTGTGATTTGTGATGAGACTAACAACACGCCAGAGGTGATAGATAATCACGGATTGGTTGTAGACGTTATTGTAAAGATATCTTCAGGATATCCTTACTGCAAGGCGACATTCTCAACATTGAGGTGATTGACTATGCGAATACTATATTCAAAAAGAGGAACTGGTAAGACAAGAGAGGCAATCTCGATCGCTTCCAAGACATCTTCTCATATAGTCTGTGAAGGGAAGAAAAGAGCCTCTGAAGTCTTTTCCATGGCAAAGGAGATGGGAATGGATATTCCATTCCCACTGACCTATGATGAGTTTGTAGAAGGTAGGTTCTATGGCATGAGCGTAAAATCATTTGTCATTGAAGATGTTGACCTGCTGATTCAGAGGTTCGCTCGAGGCATTCCAGTCAAATTAATAACTATAACAAGGGAGGGAGAAGATCATGAATAAACCGTCCAGTCAAATATTTCTATTTAACGCATGGGTTGATAATACCAATTATCTCCTGAACAAAGATTTACTTAAGATGAAGGCTGTCCGTTTTTGCAGAGATGTCGGCTTGACTATAGTCTCTACGGATGAGTTTGTTTTCCCTAAAACTTCAGGCATCACTATGACGTTCATCATAGCTGAGTCAAGTCTATCGATTCATACATGGCCAGAAATGAACTACATTCGCATTGTACTGGATTCATGCAAAGCCTTAGAACCTTTGGAGGTATCGGAATCCCTTCGCAGGAACTTTGAAATTCCTGCAGAGCGATCTGATTTGAAAGTAATTTTATGGTAAGTGACCATGAAGGGGAGAAGGAAAGAAAAATACTATCTGAAGGCTTACTTCAAGCCTTTCGATGTCAAGAAGACTGCTAGATTTGTCAGGAAGGTGAGGAAGAAGCTAGGTCTTTCGCAAGGAGAACTTGCAATCCTATTCGGCAGGGCAAGGTCTACACTTTCCAAGTGGGAGAACGGTCAGGCTATTTGTCCTGGAGACATAATTCTAGGTCTTCAGGACTTGGTTAAGATGGTAGAGAGAGGGGAATTTAAAATAAAGCGTAAGAGCCATAAGCTCAAGATCGTGGACGAGCGAAGGAAGATTGAAGAGGAAGAGGAAGAGGAACTGGAAAGTGTAGAATCTGTCCTGGAGAGAAAGTCCTTGGAAGAGGAAGAGGAAAAGGAAGACTTGGAGGTAGAAGAGTATATTGAAAGACTTAAGAAGGGAGGTAGTTTATGAAATCACTTCTCGTGTCTCTATTGTTTGTGACTGGGATAAATCTGGCTGGATCGGACGGGAACATGATTCCGTGGCCGAATCTGGTTGGAGTTGGGATGGCTGTATTGTCAATGTTAATAATGGATGATGGAGGGGAAATCGAATGAGACAGGAGTACTCTGTAGATGAATGGAGATCGATCATTCAGAGGCTGTTAGACGTGACACACCTGATTCTACAGAAAAAGTATAAGTTTATTGCAGAATGGAACATAATACCGAATGCTGTCTTCATACCATATAAGATGCTGCCTGAAAAGGTAAAAGAATTGGAGATAGCTGAATTGAGTGTCGTTATAGGCTATAACATAGACGACATACACGTCGGGTTGATTTCTTAGAAAGAGGAATTCCATAATGGATTGTGATTACAGTCCTATATTCCAGTCCAAGACCAAAGAGAGCGATATCTACGACGAGTTTGTCGAGTTTTCGAATCTGCAGTATGCTACACTTGACTACGATCCGTTCCATCCGATGCTTGTGAAGCTGCAAGAGAACCTGGAGGAAGAGGAATCTCTTTGGATGTCAACATTGTATATGGCTTTCTACAACATAGGCTCTTGTTACTTTGCGTTTCTGAGGAATCCGAAACCTCTATCGGAACTGGATGATGTTCTCGGGAAGCTTCCCATCGGATTACAGAGAAGGAATCTGAGGGGTGGTGAGGTGATAAAATACTTCCACCGCTTCAGGAAGAAGGTAAAGCCTTATGGAAGTATCAAGAACTTTCTGACTCACAACTTTACAGGTTCTAAGGAGAAGGACTGGTTCATACTGTTAAAGAATTTGAACTCTGTCTGGGGTAATGGCAGATGGGCATCTTTCACTCTTGGAGAGATTTTTCAGAAGGTCAACAAGTTGCCTGTGCTCCCGACAGATATAATGAATGAAAACAGTAGCGGTCCGAGGACAGGACTGGAACTGTTGATGGGAAAGGCGAAAGGAAAGACCAAAAAGGAGAAGCTGGCAGATCTGAAAGCTAAGGCCGACGCTCTCTTTAGGATGGTTCGTCCGAGAATTAAGACGAACATATTCTACCTTCCTAAGAATCATTATGACTATGGTATGATGGAAAGTCAGTTATGTGACTTTAATTCTATGACTAAAGGTCTCTACTATACAGGCAGAGACATAGATCGGGATCTGGAGCGTATAATAAGAACGCTGAGGGTCGCAGCTGATGTTGGAATAGATATAAGACCAGCGAAGCGACTGTGGGAGATAAGGAGGGAAGTGTTCCCCTCCGAGCTCCTTGGAGAACTACATGGATGGTATAAGAGACATACCTATGCAAAGAAGTTCTACAAAAACTTCGGGATAATAGCTAAGAGTCACAAGGAAATACGTGACTATCTTGGAATATGGAGAGAGGATAGACTAGATGACAGGAAGAAAATTGCTAGGGGATTATGGTAACCTACTCCACGAAGTTCTATCCAGGACGGATATGAAGATTGAAATAAATGACGGGAAGAGAGTGAAGAAAGTTTGCGTAATAGTAGGTTCTTCACGCTCAGGTTCGTCATTACTGAAGAGAGTTCTGAGCAACAGCTTTGACGTGGTATCCCTGTCAGGAGAGGAAGAGCCTTTCTACATCCTGTCTAGGAATGGATTCTCATTTTCCAGTGACAGCGATAGTTTCAATTCAATTAGGAATGCTGACCTTATCCATAAGTTGTTTTATAATGACTTTAGTGTTAGAGATACTAAGATTAGTTTGGAAGATATCTCGTTTAGATGGAAGAATAGACTGCTTCTGCAGCTTCCTCGGTTTATGATTGATGATTGTTTTGTTAGTAAAGTAGATGAGCTGTTGAAGAACGTTTACGATAAGTTCGAGTCAGATGAGAAGTCCTACGAGCTCAAGTCAGCAATCTTCATAAAGAAGCTTCTCGGGAAGAGAGCTGGTTATTACGATATTATTGCTTCCAATTCAGGAGTTACATTTGAGGAGACATTCAAAGTAGAAGAGCCTCCGTTCGTGATCCCCCCATTCGGAAGGATGTTCAGAGAGAGCGAGGACTTTGACAAGGTCTTCTTATTCAAGACACCTCAAGACTGCTATCGGATTGGGATATTCGAACAACTCTATCCCAATGCAGAGATATACTACGTATGTCTCCTTCGTAACTACGCCTCTGTAGTTAATGGGTTGATGGATGGATGGCTGTGCGATTATGGATTCTTTGCTCACAATCTAAGCATGCACGGGGAATGTCTAGACATAGATGGGTACACGAATGTGAAGCCGTACGGAAAAATATGGTGGAAGTTTGATCTACCTCCGAACTGGCATCACTTTAAACGAAAGCCCTTGTTAGAAGTTTGCACCAATCAGTGGGTTTCGGCCTACCGCCATATAATTGATAATGTCGTGAGAAGGAAAAAGAATCATCTAATCGTCAGGTTCGAGGACTTTATTCTTAATCCACAAGAGCAGACAGATAGAATAACTGAGTTCTTGGGTATATCACCTATTGTAGTACATGACTTACCATTAGTAATGATCACGGAGACTCCGAAGCTAAAACGTTGGAAAAAGCGAGAGGATCTGCTGATTCCTCCTCCAGGAGAAGTAATAGATATAATGGAGATACTAAGATATGACTTGGACATCGAAACTTGGCTATGACCCACACTGTCCGAAGGAGGGAGAATTCTATTGTGACAGTGAATGGGGTGAGCTTCAAGTTGTTCTGCTCCTGTTTTTGAGTAAGGATGCGTTCGAGGCAATCGGAGATAACTATAAAGATGCTATGTTCATTTCCAAACCGAATTACGAATTGGTTATGGAAGAGTTCTGGAACTATGTTAATCTTCTTAAGAAGCTGGGTATCAGAGTTCTTGTTCACGAAGTTGATGAATTCTTCCCCAACATATTTTATGCGAGGGATCTGGCTGTCATAACACCAGACGGACGCTGTATTCTTGCGAACCCAAAATATAGGATCAGAAAGGGGGAAGAGAAGGTTTTATATAGGATTCTTCTTTCTACCTATAATAGTGATGAAAGGAAGTATATTTTTGCTCGCAGCACAATGGAAGCGGCAGATCTGTTCTGGTTGAACAACAGATCTGTTACAGTTTCCGTGGGCAATAGAACTTCGCCCAAGTTCGCTGACGAATTGAAGACTCTATATCCAGACCTGGAAATCCGACTGTTTGAAGCACTGCCAGAACAAGTTCCTCAACATATTCTCGGTCATAAACATATCGTTTCTCATGACTGTATAATTTTGAGGAGTGAGTTAGGAGGCTGTGAAAGTCTGGGATTCAAAAAAATTATCCATTTGAAGGAGAATCATGAAGTCGTCAATAGATTCTCTATGAATATTGTAACTATCGATTCTTATGAGATAGTGATGCCCGATGGGTGTGAAGAGACGAAGAGGATTTTTGAGTCTCATGGGATAAGATGTCATACCGTCTATATAGAAGAAATACTGAAAATGGGAGGAGGACTGGCATGTATGACATTACCTCTAAAGAGGAAAGAGTATTTCCTTAAGAAAGGAGGGTAAACTATGGAAAGAGAATGCCTAAACTGTGATCGACCGTCTGACCCTAAGTACACAGTGTTTGTATATGAGACACCGTGGGACGACATAGAGGTGGAGAAGAATTTCTGTAGTAAGGAATGTCAGGAGGAATACTTGTATTCTGGCGACTTCTCTTACTTCTTCTGCGACCGCTGTATGAGAGAAATATGTACCCAGAATCCTGGGAACGGATGGCATATACAGTATCGAGATCACGGTGGAGATACTTTGTGTCTGAAATGCTACCAAGAGGTGATACTTGAAAACGGAGTGGAAAGAGATAAATTTGAGGAAGGACGTATTCCAGGGATGTTCTTCTCTTATGGCAATGAGGAAGCTGTCGAGGCTGGTTATGTAGAAGTGCCTGGATTTTCCAATTTCTATATTCACGATCAGAGTACAGTAGACAGGTTCTGTGGTAAAGCTTTAGAGCTAATTGACAAGGGTCAGAAGGTGATCGTAGCGTATGAAAGGATAGCTATAGGCGGAGGTGAGGGTTACGTAACTTTGATGACGAAATCAGGAGAGAACAGATGAGCGATTTGAAAAGGCTTTTAGTGTTTAACGTTGACGGTAAAAAGAAAGAATTAGAATTCGATTTAGATCTTAAAACTGGCAAAGCTGTAGTTGATTTTAATGATCTGCAGAACTTATTGGACAAGATTTCAATGTATCCGTTTGAATATAAAGTTATAAGTGTTTCAAAATAAGAAAGGAGGGATTGGAAGGTAGAAATGAACGAGTCTGCCAATGCCAAATATATTCTATTTGTAGATAATCAGTCTGAAGTGTCAAGGGAGTTACTGGAAAAGATAGATAGAATAAGAAACGAAGTCTACGTGGTGGATGTGTCAGATCCAGAGTTCGGATGTCTATATGATTTTATAAGAAAGTTCAGCCCTACTAAGTATAAAATACCTCTACTGTTTTCCGCACGTGACCTGAGAGTTGTTGACGATATACATGAGGAAATCTCTAAGATTTTGGGAAAGGAGGTTCTCAATGAAAGTTGAGATAACGTCTTTTGACAGGAATACGGGCGAAGCTCGTTTGCAAGAAATCGATATTTCTAATCTCTATTCTGTTAAATTTATCACTGCTGCAGGTAAATTGTTCGACATTTCCTTCGTTGATGAAGGAAACAGTATCCGCATCAGAGAGGCTAGTGGTTTCTCCTCTGGAGTGACAGTTCTTCCAGAGGCAAATAATAGTATTATTGTTAAGTGATAATATCATTTGAAGAAAGGAGGGTATTGTGGAAGCTAGAGATGTTGTCAATAAAGTAACAGATTATCTAAACGTTCTTGGAGATTCTGAGAGAATAAGAGATTTTGTTCTCGAGATGGAATGTCAGCATAGAACTCTTCAGCAGGGATTTACTCGTCTTTGCATTGCATGGTTAAAGAGACTCGCTGACCCTGACTTTATGTTCGATGACAGAAATAAGGCAAGTGTAGAACTGGCTAAGCGTTTGAAAGAATATTTGGACAATGCTTATTTACCCTTAATTTAGGAGGAAGCAAGATGTCTTCCTTTGAGACAAATTTCGATGGTCTTCTTATAGAGCCAAAGGGGCGAAGACTACTAAAACTGCTTATGTGGATGCTCAGGAATGGTATAGAGTATTACGAGGATCGTGAAATTAATTTAGGGAAGGGAGGATCAAATGACGGTTCTGCAGAAAAGGAATAGCTTTGAAGACTACTTTGAAGATGATGTAGAGTATCCTGATTCCTGCATGATGGTCGACGATATACTGCCAAGAAATGTGATGCTGAACTACGTATCATCTAGCTTTCTGAATGGTTTTATAAACTACGTAAAAATAATTCGTGTTTGGCTACTACGAAGATATACTCTTCCCTCCTCGGAGGAGGGAGAATATACAATCTCAATTGCGAAAGAAGATAAGACTGCTATAGAACATCTCAGTCAGGCAAGTCTTGTAAGTGACGACGGGTACTGGCTGGAGTATAGTTTTACCTGTTTTGATGACTTTATTAAGGCATGGTTAGAATCTGATCACTTTCATGTCAAGTTTAGTGAGCTGCACGATGATGTAGTTGTTTTGGCACGTTCTGCGTCTCATTACTGGTTCTTCTGGTTTGATCTCGATTGTTCGGATTGCAGTGTGGGGCGGTTTCAGACGGAAGATCCCGAAGATCTGGTTATTGAGAAATTCGACCAGTACGTGAGAGGGATTCAGTATTCAGAAAACAAACACTATCAAGAGAAGGCAGACCCGATATTGATACCCGTTGAAAAATTAAAGGGATGGTTATCGTCCTGAAAGGAGGGATAGGTCGATGAAATGTTTCTATCACAACGATCTGGACGGACGCTGTGCGGGAGCTATAGTATATAGAGCTGTTTCAAGGAAGGATGATTGGGAATTTATTGAAGTTGATTATAAAGATGAAATTGACATTGATAAGATTGAAGATGGCGAGAAAATAGTTATCGTAGATTTTTCTTTCGAACCTGAGGTAATGGAAAAGGTCTTGCTGAAGACAGACGATATCATCTGGATAGACCATCACAAAACATCATTTGAATACAAGTATTCCAGAGAGCTGGACGGATTGAGATTAAATGAGTATTCGGGATGTGAACTTGCCTGGAAATACTTTATGAAGAATAGACCGATACCGTATCCTGTCGAATTAATAGGAGATAGAGACACATGGAGATGGAAACATGGTACAACAACAACTTATTTTAATGAAGGGTTGAAACTGTATCCTCACCACCCAAAAGACGAAATATGGGACTACCTCCTCTCAGAAAATGAATTTCTGGTATTTGGTTGGGTCAAGGAGATAGTTGAGGAAGGAAGAACCGCTGCAAGATATAGAGACGTGATTTGTGAAGACTATGCTAATAATTTCGGCTTTGAGACCACATTCGAAGGGTATAGATGTTTTGCGATAGGACTGCTTATGTTTGGAAGTCAAGCATTCGGGGAGCGATTTGACCGCTACGACATTTGTCTGGCGTACGAGTTTTTAGGCGACAAGTGGGTAGTCAAGCTTTATTCTGCAACTGTGGATGTTTCTGCAGTTGCGAAGAAATATGGAGGGGGAGGACACAAAGGAGCTGCTGGATTTATTTGCAGCGATTTGCCCTTTAAGAAGAAGGGATCACAAAATATGAACACGACTCCGTATCAAAAAGCTATGCGGAAGGCTGAAAAATACTTTGCAGAGCAAGAGAAGAAATACGACGAAAGGGAGAAAAGAATTTTTATGGTTTCCTGGGGAACTTGTCCAAGGTGCGGATCAGATTTAGTTCAAAAGAAGACAAGAGGGCTTCTTAGTTATCTCTTCTTCGATAAAAATAGCTACAAGCTTAAGTCTAGGTGTCCGAACTGCGGTTTCTATGACGAGTATCATCATGTAGGGGAAGACGGATTGACATAGAGAAACGACTCTATACCAGTATAGAGAAAGGAGGTAAAGTTATGAAAGTGTATTTAGTTCCTACATTACCAGGGAGATATGATGAATTCTTGACTGCTTTAAAAGCGGAGAGTGTTAAAGCTTCAGAATTTGGCCTTGATAGGTGGACATATGCATCTAAGTGCTATCAATTAGACGCAGATGTTATTCTGGACAGGAAATTAGAAATTCCCACACGATGTGGACTTGTGATCTTCGATGAAGAGTGGAATATAACAGAGACAAAGGACGGAGAACTTATTAACCTTCTTAGTTTCTATGACTACGATCTGGAGTACAGATGTAGGAGAGGTAGGCTTGTATGTTTCTGGAGTGTTAAACATTCTTATTCTAAGCTCTATGCTATTATCCATGAGATCATGAAGAACAAGCCAAAAAGTAGGACAGAGGAACTAAAAGAGGAAATAAAGAGCAAAGATCAAAAGATACAAGAACTCGAGAAAGAGCTTCAGGAGTGTAGACTTGAGATACAAGAGCTCGAAGAAAGACTTGATATTATAAGAGAGAAACTGGAAGATAAAATGGAAGAGATATTAGCAATGTTTTAATTTTACATAATGAAAGGGCAACTTAATATGGACAAGAAGATTATAGACATCGGATATAAGAGCGAGTGGCCTGCTTCTGCTCTTAGTAACTTTGCGGCTCACAGATTTGTAATAGATGGAGTAGTATGTGAATCTATGGAAGGCTTCCTGCAGTCATTGAAATTTGAAGACCCAGAAGTTCAAGAGAAAGTGTGTAAGCTGGTAGGAGTGAAAGCTAAATATCGAGGCAAGCGGAAAAAATGGTGGCTGACCCAAACCTTATGGTGGAGAGGAAAGAAATATGATAGACATGGTAAAAGGTATCAGAAATTATTAGACCGAGCTTATCTCGCTCTATCAAAGAATAAAGACTTCAGAAAAGCTCTACTCGCAACTGGTGACGCTACGCTGATCCATTCGATTGGTAAGACTGACCCTTATAGGACGATACTAACTGAGCAGGAATTTTGCTCTAGGTTAGAGAAGATTAGGGAACTAATTAGCAAACGAAGGAAAAAAGAATTGTAAAAAGGAGGTTAGACAAATGGAAGGGTATAAACCACAGAGAATAAGAGTAGCAATATCTGGTCCTCACGGTGTAGGTAAGAGCACTCTTGCAAGGAGAATTGCTGACGAGCTCTGTATATGGTATATACCTGAAGTCGCAAGAGAACTTTTGGATAAAGCCCGAGACAGGAATTGGAAGGAATTTAGCGCTGAAGAGGCTTGTGAGTTTGAAAAAGCTATAATCCATTCGCATCTGTTCTACATAAAGCAAGCTAATCGGATGAACACAAGCTTCGTATCCGACCGCAGTGTCTTTGATGCATTTGGCTATATAGATTGGCAAGAGGAATGTCGGGGTATGAAATTGGGTATAAATTACCATCGTATTAAGATGAGAGATTCTTATCTACCTTACATAGATAAGATTCTATTTTTTAAGTTCAGAGAAGAAGATAATCCTGACGAATCACAATGGTGGTTCCAGAACAGACTCGAAAAATTTTTCTCTTTCGACCCATTCCCTGATATCGTTGTTGAGATTGACAGAAAGACAGAATTTGAGGAAATTATTAGAATAATAACTTCAACAGGAAATTCATACCAAGCTCAAAAGAGATAGGGCGTTTTGAGATAACTTTAAACCTATAGGAGGAAGAAGTCATGTTAGAAATTTATTTAGGTACAGAAGATGAGTTAAGAGGGAATTATTTTACCCTTGAAGAAAAGTTGCCTTTTTGTCCAGGACAACTAGTCGTCCTAAATTTTTATAATTTATTGGATAAGTATGTCCTTCCGAAGAAAGGAAATCTGACTGGAGAGGATTACAAAAGAAAGCTAGAGGAAAGTAGGGTTTCTGTTCCAGGAGTTATTAAGAGTGTCAGGCTTTTTGCTCAATCTGCCTGCCGCTTGCCCTTAGCTGACGTCTACTTTCTCTCTCGCTGGAACAGTGGAGACGTCTCGGGTTACTTAGAAGTAAAAGATATGCCTGTCTGGAGATATGTAAATTGGTCTGAACCTATTCCAAATTGGTTTATTGAAGAGATTAGAAGTATAGCTAACAGAAATGAGAAAGAGGGTTGCCCAAAAACATGGATGGATATTCCTGTCAAGGATTTGTTCTACATCAGACATATAATAAGAGATGACGGCAAAATCTCTGTCTACAAAATTTATCCCTTTAGGGAAAGTCCTTCCATCTACCCGATGAAGTGGTGGTGTGGTAATTGTAGCGAACCAGAAGCAGGATACGAAAGGGGAACTATAACTGAAGAAGTAAACACGAAATTATGGAAGGAAGCTGACAAACAGGAGTGTTAGTATCTATGGAGGCTCTAAAGAGCCGAGAAAGCTCTGACTGGCTCAGAGGGTAAGGTCAGACTATTTTGTATGTGAACTTCAACTGGGGAGGGAGGCTAAAGGAGGTTTCATGTTTATGTTCATTCCGAATCCGAAGAGAGTGAAAGTTGGGCAGAAATGTACAAAGTTCTACAAATGTCCGTATTATGGAAAATGTCTCGAGGTAGCGATAGGCTGGGATAATTTTGACTGTACGAACTGCTTTATGATCAAGAATGCTAAGGCGAATGATATTGTTACCTTTAAAGCTCGGAGCGGTTCTACAGGAAGAGAAGGACATTCCTCAGAAAGGGCAAAGAGAGCGATCGTTGAACTGTTCCAGATAGCTCTTGCAGAAATGGACAATTCTATGGAAACGGACGAAAGCGAAAATAAAGGAAATGACCGACATTGTTTGTAAGTCTTTAATAATATTACACTTTTAAAGGTAAAGTTGCTTGTAATTTGTAAACTATATATGTTATAATGAGGCTGCGGTATGACTGAAATAAAAAACAGGATGAAGATACCTATAACGCTATCTTGCGGTAGAACTATTCCTCCTCAGAAAAGTATAGTAGTCGAAGAGTCTATAGAGTCTCTCACAAGGAGGAAGGACGTAAAGAACCTCCTCGATAGAGGATGGATAGAGCTTCCGCAGGAGGAACGTAGTGAGGACGTAATCAAAAGGCTTCAGTCACAAGTTAATTCTCTCAAACTGCGCAATAAGGAATTGTTAAGAGACATTAGGCTTCTGCATGCAAAGCAGGAGTCGAACTGTACAGAGATTGCGGAGATCCTGGCTGCAGATAAGAATGCCAGGTCTAAATTAAAAAATATTTCTTCGCTAGTGAAGAAATGGAACAGCTTTTTAGAAGCCTATACTATTGAGGAAGATGAGGAAGAGGACTATGGTGAGTGGGAAGTTTAGGATCTTCGTGGGAGAGAAGTTGTAAGCCTTCACTAGAAACATTAGTAGGAGGATAAGATGCGTGAGATGCCCTTGGAATTTGAGAAAGGGTCTGCCTATGTTGACTACGGCAAAACTAGACTATGGGTAGACAAAAGGCTAGTAACTAGGAAGCGTGACGGAGCTGTCATTGTCTATCCTGTTAAGAATGGTAGGATAGAAGACGGTAATGTACTGCGACCAGCAACTGGTTATACCACTTTCGATATCTTAATTCTACCAGGGTACAGAAGTAGCAGTCGAATAGAAGTGATAGAGCCAAATCCCGAGGCAATTCTGGAGTATGAGGCTCGCTACCGTACAAGAAACTCAGGTACATCTTACGGCAAAGTGGTTAGCGTAAGAGGTGACTATCTGATCTACAGATGGTTCAGAAGTGGTAGGCTTCATGGTAGTCCTGCAACTGGTATAACGTGTGCTACCAGTGACGGGAAGATGAGAGCACTTTCTTATGAGGATTAGACGCTAGGGAAGGACTGAAAGACGCTTCAAAGGCAAATAAAACTAAAGGAGCGAGAACCATGATAAAATCTGTTTTAGTTGTCGGAGATGTAATGCTAGATACCTATATTATAGGGGAAGTCAACAGGCTCTCTCCTGAAGCTCCAGTTCCTGTCTTGAGAGTGACCAGAGAACTTAATTATCTTGGTGGAGCAGCAAATGTTGCAAGGAACTTAAGAGAATTGGATATGGACGTCACACTAGTTGGCTTAATTGGAAAAGATAAAACGGCAGACACTCTCCTTAAATTGCTGAACAAGTATGCAATAAATAATTTATTATTGAGCAAAGAGGAAGTCATAACAACTCGGAAAATCAGGCCGATGACCAATTATGGCAAAACCCAATTACTAAGGATAGATGAAGAAAATGCAGTTAAAGTTAATATTGACGAAATTGCGGATGAAGTCAAGAAAATAGCTGCTAAATCTCAATTCATAGTAGTTTCAGATTATGCAAAGGGGGTAGTTACTCCATTGCTGATGCGGATGGTAGATTCTGTAAATGTTCCTATCGTATTAGATCCAAAACCGATAAATTCTGAAATATATAAAAAGATGAAAAATATAATGGTTTCAACTCCGAACACATCCGAACTGAAAGCTATGACTATTCACCCAACTACATATTCAAAGTATGTTTTTGAAACAAAAGGACCTGAAGGGATATGTGTTCATCGTAAAAATAAGAGTTCTTTCATAGTAAAACCTGAACGAGTTGAAATCTTCAATGTTATAGGAGCAGGAGACGTCGTAACAGCAGTCGTAGCCAAGTGTATTTCTGCGGGGATGACAATTGAGAAAACTGCTGCAATAGCATGTGCTTGCGCTTCCAGAGCGGTTACAGAACCATGGACTGCTATAGTTGACAAATCACATTTCTATAACGTCTCAAACGAATATAAAGAAATGGAAACATGGGAAGTTTAATATTGCGGAGACATTTTACTCTTCCTCGTAAGGGAGAGGGAGATGAAAGTTAATGTAGTTTATGCAAAGTCGTTCTTTGGCCTCGACGAAGTTGAAGATGATTCCGTAGATTTGATTTTCGCTGATCCTCCATACGGAATTTCCAAGGATACATTACTATCCAATCCACAGATTGGCTACGAACCAAAAAAGGGAAACTGGGATTTAGTCAGCAAAGAGTATCTAAAAGAATTTGCGGAACACCTCGGAGCTGATGCCTTGCGAGTACTGAAGCCCAGCGGAAGCATAGTCGTGTCGGGAGTATTCGGCTCCCTTAGGCCATATTTTGCGAATTTTGTATCTCTCGGTTTTAAGTTTCGTCATCATATCGTATGGCACAAGACGAATCCTGCTCCCTCGGTGCACCGTAGATCCTTTGTTTATTCCAACGAAATTTTATTATGGTTCAGTAAGACAAATAAATGGTATTTTGATTATGATTTATCGAAAACATACAACAAAGGTAAGCAGCTTCACGACGTATGGGACATTCCATCTGTCAGAAAACAGGCAGGAGTTACAAGGAAACCTAAGGAACTGATGGAGAGAATCGTTAGAATTCTCTCCCCGGAAGGAGGGTTAGTTCTCGATCCTTGTGTCGGTTCAGGAACGACTATCGAGGTTGCTAGAAAATTCCGCAGAAAGTTCGTTGCCTACGAAATAGGCAACGAACAGCTCAAACTACTAAGGAAGAAGAAATTCAATGTGGTAAATCACAAAATAAAGGTTCGTCTGAGACCGAAGATGAGAAAGAGAGGAGTGAAACTCAAACACTTCCACTTTTGTGATTGAGGATAAAGATGTTAAGAGTAAAGAAGAATAGAATGGATCCCGACAATTACAATAGTACATTCAAAAATTGGCCGCCTTTGGTAAGATTTGGTCGCTGGGTCTATGGTATTTGGATAATTGGTAATAATTATAAGTCAAAAAAGAAGTACTATGGTGAATATCCGCCTACTTATCTGAAAAGGATAAAGGCTCTTTTTCCTAATGCTCGGAATGTTCTCCATCTTTTCTCTGGTGTTGTTGAAAAGGGATTGTGGTCAAATGAGGTTACTCTAGATATTAGAGAAGAATTGAACCCAGATATCTGCTGTGATGCTGAAGAACTGAGCAAGCATGTAAGGGGTAGTTATGATCTTATTTTGGCTGATCCACCTTATTCTGGAGAAGATGCAGCTCATTACGGACGGCCTTTGATAAATAGGTTTAAAGTAATAACCGAGTGCGTAAAAATCTTGACCTCTGGCGGGTATTTGGTTTGGCTTGATCAAGTTTTTCCGATGTTCAGAAAATCTGAATTAAAATTGATTGGCACAATAGGTATAATCCGTTCGACTAATCATAGAGTTAGAACAGTATTTGTGTTCAAAAGGTTTAAAAGGTAGTAGGAGAAGAATGAAAAAGAAAAAGAAAAATAAAGCATCTAGCAAGATAAAATTATATGTGGGGGACTGCATTGCCGTTATGAAAACGAAAATAGATGATGAAAGCATTGATTTGATAGTCACTTCCCCTCCTTACAATTGCGGAATAAAATACGATAATTACAATGATTCGCTCCCTAAAGAAAAATATTATAGGTGGTGCAAAAATTGGTTAAAAGAATGCTACAGAGTATTAAAAAATAATAGAAGAATAGCTATTAATGTTCTACTTAATAAAGGGAGTAGTAGAGAGGGTAGAGAACAGCCAGTAGTAGAATTCTGTAATTTATTAAAAAAAGTTGGTTTTTCTTTAAATAATATAACTCTATGGATGGATGAACATAGGGTAAAGCATACTGCTTGGGGCTCCTGGAAGAGCGCTTCGGCTCCTTATATATTTAATCCTTACGAAGTTATAATTATGGCTTCTAAGGGAAAGTGGGAGAGAAAAGATAGAGGAGTGTCTGACATTACAAGAGATGAATTTATGGAATGGGTTACTGGACGGTGGAGATTTAATCCCGAGCACAGAAGATTGAACCCTGCTCCTTTTCCAGAAGAATTGCCTAAAAGATGTATAAAACTACTAAGTTATGTTGGAGATACAGTTTTAGATCCTTTTGTAGGTTCAGGAACTACTTGTGTCGCAGCTAAAAAACTGAATAGAAATTGCATAGGAATTGACATTTCAAAAAAGTATATAAATATTGCGAAGAAGAGAATAAAGGAACAGAAGTATGGGAGGCTTAAATGCAGGAAGATATTCAAGGTATGATCACGTAGTCAGTAGTGATAATATCAGTTTGGTAAGAAGGGAGAAGCAATAACGGGAGAATAAGGATGCTAAAGTGCGGATCATGTGTCTGGTTAAGAACACTGCCGAGGTTATACAAAGGAAAACACGTTTATTGTTACGATCTCGGCTTTCACGATGAAAACAGGGCTTGCCGAAACTGGAGAGCAGACTTCAGTAAGTTGCGAAAGAAATCGAGATTTTCTTGGTTCTTGCGAAGCTTAGGTAAGCTCAAACTTCGTGACCTTGACATCGTTGAACAGTTAATCAAACAGCAAAGAGACCTAATTAAGAAGAAGGCTCCCTACAAGATAGGGAGCCTGGTTTGTTATTACTTTATGAATAGATGGTTCGTGATATTCGTTGAGGGAATTATCTCCATAGACGGAGTGGCTTATATACAGGGCAGAAGTGTAGACGGTAATACTACCTTTACAGTACCCTGTACCTCTGTAAGACTACGTAAAAAGCTTCGTGTAAAAGTTAAAAAGGATATCAAAATAAAGGTAAAATTGAAAGATGATAGGAGGAAAAAACATGACAAGAGAGGAACAGCTGGAAAAATGGATTTCGGGGGTATCTCTACATAATGATGAGCTTGATGAATGTTGCCCAGATTTCTCCTGCTGTTGCGAAGGGATATCTACTCCTGTAGAAGTCAAGAAGGCATTCAGAGATGCTTACATTCGAGGGGATAGTGAAGAAATGGAGCGAATGCTTTGGACGTTTCTCAGCGACGCTATACCTAAGATTGTCAAGAATGATAATGTCCGTAGTGTAATCTTGATCGGCGAATAATAAAAATGAAAAAGTGGTATGTATATATCCTTGAATGTTCGGATGGTAGCTATTATACAGGTTCGACTTGTGACGTCAAAGGAAGAATAGAAAAACATAATGACGGTAAGGCTTCGAAATATACCAGGAGCAGATTACCTGTGAGACTCATCTATTTGGAGAGGTTCGGCAGCCGCAGTTCCGCTTGTTCCAGGGAGCATCGAATAAAGAAAATGACAAGGAAAGAAAAGGAGGCACTTGTAAATGGCGAGGAAAACCCTCTTAGATGAGAGGAACATATTGGATAGTGATGGGACGTTAATAATTACGGAAAATGGTCGACAAAAGAAGTCAGACCCAACTGTAGTATTATGTAGAAAGCATGACCGTCCCTTCGTACGTATTGATCTTTCAAAGGTGTCAGTTCCAGTTGCCGCTAGGATTATCAAAACTTGGCTTAAGAAAAGCAATGTTAAAGTTCTCAATGTCGTCTGCTCCTGTTCAGAACATAGAGACAGAAAGTTGCTATCGTTGCTTCCATTCAGAGTTTCGATTTCCAATAAGGAAAGGAGGTGTAACTATGAAGCTTAAATCCCTTGCCTTGTGCTTCGCTTCGTTTATGCTAATAGGATGTGCTACTGTCAAATTCAATCCTGAAACTGGTGAAGTCAAATATACTAGAATTGGAGACCAGCATATTCAAGGTTTTGAGATGGAGATAAAGCAAAGTGGCGATGTGATAGTTCGATTAAAAGGACAGCAGTCGAATGCAGAAGCTCTGACTGAAGCTATTCGTATAATAGGTGTTCTTTCTACATCATCTACTAAGGCAGTTAAGTGAGGGAAAAGGAGGAGACTACGAAAGATATATCCGAACGGGAAAATGGATGCAGTCAAACCTGATGATAGTAAAGAGGAGGTGATAGGTATGTGTAATAACTTACACGAGGAAGGCTTCCGACCAATTCCAAAGCGTGGAGTAGGTTGGAAGATATTTGGAATAAATGTAGTACCTCCAGCCGATTGTGATACAATGATAATTACTTCAATACACGGAGTCGCATTCAAACGTGCAGATGACGGTTGGGTCGAGTGGAAGTGGAACGACGTAGATGAGAGGCATAGAGGATTTTGTTTCTTCTTGAAACAGAGAGACGCGATCGATGGTGCAAGGAAGTGGTGTCAAAGTATCGACTACTACGGTTGTAAGCCTTATAAAACATATATAGTGTTGAAGATTGAGTACGATCAAGGGTTAGGAGAGTGTAACGAGAGCAATTTTATAGAAGGAGAAGTCGTACGAATTGCACTTGCGAAACGTTTCAGGATTATTGGAGTGGATGGGAGGAGGTGATAGGTATGTGCAATAATTTGCATGAAGAAGGCTTCCGGCCTATTCCGAAACATGGAGTGGGTTGGAAGATATTTGGAATAGGTGTAACGTCTCCAGATGACAATAGCGAGCTGAGCATAAGCTCAATACATGGAACTATATTTGAACGTGCAGAGGACGGTTGGGTCGAGTGGAAATGGAGCGGTATAGAAGAGAAGAACAGAGAATTTGGGTTTTGCTTTTTCCTGAAGCGGAGGGACGCAGTAGACGCTGCGAAAAAATGGTATCAGTGTATCGGTAATGATTGTAATCCTTGTGAAACATGTGTAGTCATGAAAATCGAATACGATCAAGGATTAGGGGAGTACAATGAAAATAATTTTATTAAAGGAGTAAGAACTGCACTTGCAAAACGATTTAGAATTATTGGTATAGAGTAGATATAACTGTAGAAGAGGAAGCATTGGAGGTATTTTATGAATCCTAGTTATAAAATACTTTTTGAGGAAATAAGTAAGGCTCAGATGAAACTAAATCAGTGGAGCCGTAATTTTCGTCTTGAGATATTAGGTTTCGCATTGCAAGGTGAGAAAGTCGCTGTTCTTGTGAAAAGAACGCCTCTACCTGGAATTATGGAAGAAGAAGACGATGACCGCTAAAAATCGAACCAAATGCAAATACGGAGGGATAAAATGAATGTATTAAAAGAATTACAAACTATGATGCAGGTAATACAGAAGGAATATGGGGAATGTGAACTATCTATCCGTGTTAAGACGGATGCAATTTCATTCGTCGTCGTTAAAAGGGAATCAGACGGGACAACTATCACGGTTGATATCAGTTGTCCTGTGAACAAGTTAGGAGGGAAAGAGAATGTCCATTAAGGGGGGGTGTATATTATATGACTCTGAATCCTTTCTATGTAGAGGCTACTACATTGGATGATGCTTGGCACCAATTAGTCTATAACATATTTGACAAAGGTTACTATTACAGAATTGATAGAGGGAGCTACGCAGGGAGCTACAGATGGGAATATGACTGGGTCACAGTCCATATAACAAAACCATCTGAGTATCCAAGGGTCCCTCAAATACCTGAGAGCCTTTCTATTCCGCCACCTGTAACAGAAGATTATGTTGTAGACTACTTTAATAAGTATATTATCGGAAAGGAAAAATCTGAAGGTGAGAGCTACACTTATGGAGAGCGAATGCTATCTTCAAATCAGATAGCAGAAATAATTGAGCGATACAAATCTGCTCCGAATGATAATCAACTGATACTGCAAATAGCTATGCCATCGGATATAACACTTGATGATCCACCTTGTTTGAGGCACATAGATACCCGTATCAGATACGGTAAACTACATTTCTTTCCCTACTTTAGATCATGGGATTTGTGGTCTGGATTTCCAGCAAACCTTGCTGCCCTTCAACTCTTGAAGGAGTATATGGCTTCAGAAATCGGCGTTGCTGATGGCGAAATTATAGCTAGCTCTAAAGGTCTGCATATTTACAAACACGTTGAAGACATAGCAAAGATTCGATTTTATAGAGGATAGCTTGTTCACAATTAGTTAGCGAAGGAGGAATAGCAATGGATACTAACGAACGAAGAGCTATTTTTGTCTATGAGGGAGCAAGACTACATGCCACTTACCTAAAGTGTCCTGTCATTCCTGCTCCCTGGGACGAAAGGGAAAGTGATTTCAAGGAACAGTTCGTTGAACTCATATCTGACTTAGTTTCAGGTAAAAGAAAATTTCAGGATTTTGAAGAAGCTCATGATTCTTGGGTGAAGAAATACCTGGAGATGGGATGGAGGTATGGCGAGAAATACGATCCCGCTAATAGAATTCATCCTGACTTAGTTCCTTATGAAGAACTAGACCCGAGAGAAAAGGTTAAAGACGAGGTATTTCTGAGACTTGTCGAAATAGCTAAAGATTGTATCTGGTAAGGAGAAGTAGCAGTGGAAAGTAAGACTTAGTAGAAAGGAGGTTTACTATGACAATACCCTATGACGACTCAGGGAAACTTTATCTTTTAGATGTGATCACTTTTAAAGGCAAGAAATATAAGATGTGGATGAAGCACGAGGTATTTGACGAGATCGTTGGAGTCTATATCTGTGAGGGCAACCAGACGAAAAAGTATGTAGCCCACGGACAAATGGAGTGTATGAATACTTTTATTCCGTATGAGGAAAGGTGGGAGACATTCATAGATCATTTTCAAAAGGAAATAGATAGAGCTTTGAACAAGCCTGACGATTCTGAGCAAGAAAAGCCAGAAATCGAAAAGGCTTGGGAAGATGTATCTATGCTTAGATTGAAAGTAGTTGATGGAAGAGTAGTAGTGGAAAAGTCAGGGAGAAACTAAGATTGTATCTGGTAGTAGGAGGGAATTCCATGGAAAGAAAAACTAAAGATCTTGATCTTATTGTTGTGATTGGATGTATTTTGTGGGCTTGCCTCGGATTTATTGTGGCAAGATGCGTCATTAAGGAAAATGTAAAAGTAATATATATGGACAGATATAAATATAGGTATGTATTGGATGACGAAATGATAACTGTTGCAAAATATATAAGATTAGTTAATCGAAAAGTCCCTGAAAGTGTAGCTAACAGAATTGCTTATGAAGTTGTTAGTCAATCAAGAAAGGAATCACTTCCATTTGAATTAGTACTTGCTATAATAGAAGTTGAGTCAACTTTCAATCCTATGGCTACCTCTTCAAAAAACGCCCGTGGTCTTATGCAGGTTTTATATGGAAATAACGATATCAATAAAATTTATAATATAGATTATAATATTAGTCGTGGTATAGAGATTCTGAAGATGTGTCTGTCTGAGTCGAAAGGCGACCTGTCGGCAGCTCTTTATAAATACGTCGGAGGAAGCGACAAGTATAAGGAGAAAGTATTAAGAAGTATTGGTAGTTTTATCCTGTTTAGGAGTATCGAATATGCGAAAGGAAGGGGACATACGAATAGATAATCTAACGTCTCTCTTGGAAGAGAGACTAAATAAGGTAGAACAGAATATAAACCCAGAATCAGTTTATTTAGTTTTGTCTATACTAGGACTGGAGTGTGTAGAGAAACTCCAATGCAAAACTTGCTCCAGGGAGGAACAGATAAGATGTCTGAAAATGTATGCAGGCAGAGCGAAGCTGTTATGGCATAACTTATTGACGGATACAGATCACAGATGGGCTAAAAAGTTGTATTATTCAAAGTTATTCGATCTTATCGACTCAATGTTGAAAGACGCTAATATTACTACCAGATTATGGCATAAGGAACTTCAGAGATGGGTCCCATTTATAGATATTCAAGGGAATAAGGTACTGATAGTTGTCGGAGATAAAATAGTCGAGTCTCCTATGAGTTTGTATGATCCGTCTGTAAAGACTGATGCCGACGTTGAAAGGCTAAAGTCTGAAGAAAAAGAGAGGGAATTTGAAAAAGCCAAGATGATGGCGAAACTGCAAACTGAGATAAAAAAGGTGAGATTCACTCTTAAGCGGGAATATATTTTAAGAGTCAAACAGAAGGTAACCTTGGATATCTCTAAATATGATCTACTTCTCCTCCGTAGGAAAACCCATAAATTGTTCGTCTGGAGAAAGGATAATAGCGTATGGATAATCCCGACAGAGAAGGTGTGGGGATTGAAGGTGGCTAAGGCGAGACGTGAAGCACTCGATTACCTAAAGGCAAATGCACGATGCATTTATACTCCATCTTCTTAAGGAGGTGATGCTATGAAGAAGACAGAAAATAAAACTATAAACGCATTAACAAAGATGGTCTTAAGAGACATAAACACGCTTAGGACGAATATGAACGTAGTCCGCAGAAACCCGACAGATATACTGATAGCTATACAGTTTGATGACGGCCATATTCACACTATTCTCCCTCACATGGAAGTAGTCAGATCGATGGTGAATGTGCTGCTCATGCAATTGGATGAATACGATCGGAAGGATGAGATACAGCAAGAGCCTAGACCTATTCCTACACCACCAATTCGCCCAGTTTCATTGGAGGAAGGCAAGAAAAATATAGATGAGAAAGCAGAAAAAAGAGAAGATCAGGAGAATAAAACAGAGTAGGAGAACGATATGATTTGTGCTAAACTGTTTTATGCTAAAAATAAACTAGAAAAAGAAGAATGTGACTTACTGTTTAAATATGCTCTTGGTTTGTCTGCTTCTTATCCGATCAATAATATTGTTCGCAGAAGGCAAATCCAGGACATCAAGTATTTTCTAGACTATTCTTATTATAGTCTAAGTTGTTTATGGAGATCTGTAGTGTCGGTATTAGCTTGTGGCGAAGATGTGAAGAAGGCTTGTACCATCTTCGGTTCTACTGTCAGAGATGTTATGTATATATTAGATGACTGCTTGGACAAGAAGGAAATTTCTGTTCTTGTGCGTAGAAAGACGAAGTTAAACCGCTTAAAGAAAACGGAATTATGGGACATAGCTTTCGACAACATGAGGATGATAGATAATCTTGTTGAGAAGAAACTGAGGTTCGTATATTTGTCTAATTGCTTTGAAAAGGATGATTTTGTAAATGATACATTTATTGCCGTCCTACGGTATCTATACAAGAGAGATTGGCAGACAAAAACTTTCCTGGTAAACGGAGTTCGGAAATGTATAGTTAATCATATTGTCAATCTTATATACAGATACACTGCTCAGTGTAGAAATAGGCTAAGGTATGGAGATAATGGTTGGGAGAACATAATAGTTCCTGAGGAACTTGGAGCGGCAGAACTTCAAATGAGCAATTGGAGGAGAGTTGATCACGCTCAAGTCTGAAGTTCCAAATCGTCTTCACATAAGTGATGAAACTAAGGAGGCTTGAAATGAGTCTGTGCGTTCTTTTACAGATAAGTTGGGTAGGAGGAACGCCCGGTGAAGTTGTCCCCATCGCTGAAAAGCACTATAACGCTTTAAATGAAAGGTATCATCTTATAGCATTGGAGCTTAGAAGCAAGGGATTTAGAGAAGGTTTTAAATTACTTAAAGAACAGCCTAGTGAAGAAGCAATCAAGTTCCTGAAAGGTATTCGTGATTGTAGATGTCACTATGAAGGGACTAAAGGGACATTCTGGTCCTGGGGTACTGTAGGGAACTGTTTGATTGTATCTCGTATAGTCAAAGAGCTTATTCCATTTTTCCATGATCTCTATTCTAAAAAGGTATTAGTTAGTCGTGATAGGATAATAGCTTTATCTGAGCGGGAAGATGCAGAAGCTGTAGAGATAATCTTGTTACGATGGACTGGCTCTGAAGTGAAGATAGACACCTTTAGAGATGATAAATGGTTTTGGGGAGTGTGACAAAAGGAGAAATATTGACAGAACTCGTGAAGGGAAGGAGGTGAGACTATGGAAGAAATAACAATTGAAATCTATTTTGACGATTTAAAGGAAGAAAAACAGAAGGAAATTCTACAAGCCTATGGAGTGGATAGGCTGCAGAAAACGAACTGTCCTTTACTATATCTTACAGTAAAAAGAAGCCTTTATAGTGAGAGAAAGGAGTGAAATAGTATGAATATAAGAAAAGAAATATTGAGAAATGCATACTTTGAGTTAACTCGAATTGTTTTTAAGTTTGAGTCTTGTAAAGCGTGTCCGCTCAGGGAAACAGTAGGAAAAGGTTTCAAGGTTTGCTCTTTGGTGTCGGATGATCACAGAATTGATGAAGCCAGTGATGATTTTCCTATATGGTGTCCTTTGAGGCTTAGCGGAGGCTATGAGGATTATGAGAAAGTAGTTGAGGAATTGAGACGTCGTTTGGAAGGAGTTGCTATCTATTGTAACTGGAGAAAAGTAGAGGTCTCGAATATCAGTGAGATGGTTGTTACATTTAAGTCTGAGGAAGCTCCAGTGGAAGTAGACATCAAATTGATGTATTCCAATGGTATTTGGATTCCCTTTGTAAAAACAAAGCTTAATCTATTTCCTGATATAAGCTTGGATGAAGCGAAAACTCAGATAGAGAGGGCTGAGAGCTTTGTTAAGGGAGTTGAATATCTTGTACCAAGTGTTTCTTGGTGGTGAGAAAGGAGGCAGTTATGCACGGAAGAATATTTGTAATTGTAGACGAAGACTCTTTGAAAAATGGCGACAGATTTTGTCCATTCGTGGCGGCCGATATGGTGGACTGGATTCCTGGTTGTGAATATGTCGTAAAAGAATCTGAAAGAGATTTTAAGGAGAGCCTTAATTGGTTATCAGAATGTCTCAACTTTGACCTAAAAATTGAATTTAAGGACTTAGATGGAAAGAAGGTTCTTGTTGGAACGATCAGTCAAGATGGAGTCAAGGGCCTGATTCAGGCTATAGAAGAAGAGAAAAAGATACGACTAAGAGCCATTAGAGAGGAACTTAAAAAGGAGAACCCTGATATGTGGAGAATTGCTTATCTCGCTTACAATAACAACACTTTCTACTTTGTGCTACCCCAGGGTGAATTCTCCAATGAAATGGACTTTCTTAAATCTTTAAGACAGTTCCAAAAGGAATATAACGGATCTCTTTTTATCACGGAAAGCTATGGTTACCAACTGTCGAAGTTTGTTATCAAGACGACTGAGTAGCCTAGCTATTAAGTAAGACACCAATCTTGGTCAATAGCTTCTTATATAATCAATCTTAAAATGAGGAGGACAATTATGCAAAAGTTGATAGAGGAAACCATTGAAAAGGTAGGGAATCCATCTTCTAACGAAGATGTTTTCAATGAACTAGCTCAACGTATAGCAATAACCTCTATACGGAACTTCAGCGGTAGTCGGCTCTGGGCAGGGCTAAGAATAGCTTTTGCAGTGGCCGAATTTGGAAACTGTTTCTATGATCAAAACTGACAAATCCTAAATCTCATAGGAGGACGTCGATGGAGTTTATTGTTTCAAGAACTTCTATAGAAAATGGAGACGATAGCCCTTGCAAGGAAGCTTATAGAAAGATTTATAAGAGAGATAATCTTCCAGTAGACTACTGGCCAAAAGAGACGGAAGCATGGTTTATACGGCTTAACTCTCTGGAAGAGCTGCTGGACTTCGTGGACAAGTACGATAGAATCATCTTAACACGGGACTGCAATAAGTCCTGGTGGATAGAAATATATGATGATTATCGAGAATGAACGTAGGGGATGTCACAGCTGAATCCCGATTCATTTTCCTTTTGAGACAATTACGAACCTATCATCGAGATACTTCTCTAGGAGAGGTCTCACAGTTTTATACTTTAGTTCTCCTGCTCCACATCCAGGTCTTGGCAGATGAATGTTTGTTAGTTTCCGTTTATTTGCAAGGGTCACTAGTTGCTTACAGCTCTGCTCTATTACCCTGAGATCAGCTTTCGCAGCCCACCCTGGGACTGTATCACCTATACGGAAACGATGCCTCATGTGTTTGACTGCATTTGAGCCGTTGAATACAGCAGTCCTAGGTTTCACGGGGAATGAGATAATACGCTTTCCGTCAGCCTGAACACCTAGGTCAAACACACGATTCCCGTGCTTTGCTATATACCTTCCGAGCTTCAAGGGCAGTTTCGGATACCGCAATTTGGCTTCATAAGCACATCCTCTTCCCATTACGCACTCACCATTGGATTTCACGAAGCCATTTGTAGTTATACAGAGGATTTCAGCAGTCCAGAGGTCTTTGATTTGCTCTATCATCTGATTTTCCTCTTTGCACATTTAGAACAGAGTTCGAGGTAAAAGGGTGGAGGGTTGGGGTTTATTGCTTCGGGATTATATATTTCACTGGCATTTAAGGGGATAGTCTCTCCGCACTTGACACACCAGCGGCTTCCTCTTTTTTTGAGAAGCGACTTATCCTTTGGAGAAGATATTTTTCTGATTCGTCTGTTTTTCATTTATATCCTCCCTCGATTCTATCTTTTGATTTCCCTAATTGGCGGTGTCCCTATAGGCCAAAGTCTGTTGATTTCGTTAGAGATAATACTATCCCTGTATTTTTCCAATCCGTAAAGCTGTATAAGGAAATTCAGTATAGCTACTGATAATAATTTATCAGTATATTCACGAAGCCTTCTATCATCGAATCTAGTTACCGTTCCATTTCTAACAAATTCGTCTTGCAAATTCAGTAACGTTCGATTGAGTTCGTTCTCGATTTCAAATACATAATTTATTATATTGCGTATTCCCTCTTTGTACCTACCCGAAGACTGTGGTTTAAAGAATACAAATTTGTTACATATACGTCCTTTTCTATCTTTACAGGTAAAGACACAGTCTCCACACGTAAATTTTGATACGAAGTCCTTGCATATCGGTTGTAAAGCGCTCTTCGTCTTTTTGCAGGACTTAAACTTCTTGCAGAATATACATTTGATGTCTGTCGTAAATTTTTTGCAAACCTTGCTGCTTGGCTTCCTTCCTCTTTCCTCACATGTCTGTAGCCTACCAGCCTTTCTTCTTCTTGGTTCTTGAGAAAAGAACCTACACAATCTGCATGTTATCATCCGCTTTCAATTCCTTTTAAACCGATCAGCCTGACTGATCGAATTCCCAAACTTTCTCTTCATTAAATGCAACGAGAGGCTTGAAGTTCGCAATTTGAGATCCCTTCCAAATGTCGTCGCCATATCCTAAAGCACCGTTATCAAGTACCCACGGATCATCCTCGTTTTCGTACCAACAACAGACCATGTGCATGGACGAAAAGCGCCCAGTTGCATCCATAACCATCCCAATAACAAGAGCTAACTCTTCAAGAGGGAATCCCACTTCTTTAAGAAGTCCGTATTTTGCTATAGCTTGGCCGTCACAGTCTTCTCTTCTAATCTCCTTCATTTCTCTGGTTGTAGGCCAGTAATCTATCTTTCCCCAGACCTCCTTATCCGAAGCGTACTGGATATTCCTATTTACCCAATTGTTGATTCCACGTAATATTTTGTGTTTGTCCATTTCCTTTAATTATCTCCTTTGTACAGCATAGAATTACTGATCCTGCGTGCTCCTCTCTCTTTGTTGCCAGTCCTTTATCTGTTCTTTGTATAGAACAGGATGCTTTGATTCTTTCCTTTCCCAAGAATAGGGAGAGGAAGAGCATCCTGCTAATACTAAGAAAGTTAGTGGCCATATCATTAATTTCTTTTTCATGCATTCCTCTCAATTTTGTAATAATAATAAGAGGTCTATCTTGCCGTCTGTATCTGCTATCAGTTCAATATTTACTATTTCTCTGTCTTCTCTCCATATTCTGTCGTAGGCATCTTTAATCGTCTGACAGACGATGTAGATATTCCCACGGTCTCCTGAAATCCCTTCTTGTACAGTTACTCTAAATAACTTCATAGTTAAATACCCTCCTTTGAGGCTCTCGCTAGGAAACCCGACCTTTCCTGGCGAGGATTGTTAATAAGATATTCTGTCAGGTTAGGTCTGACAGCGGCTTTACCAATTGGAGAGGGTCGGATTTATACCGAAAGGTCTATGCCCTCTTCAATCCATCGGTATTCGTAATCCGACGGTTGGTAAGAATAAACAATGTTACCGTCTTTCACGTATTCTGGCTTCAACTTGCCATCAAAGTATTTATACGGATATTGAGTATTCCATTTATTGAGTAAATAGTCTTTTAATGTATATCCTCTTCTCAGAGCAGATTTCTCTCCTATAATAGCAGGCATGTTATTAGTCAGTATAGAATCGTCCAAGAAAGTCAGATATTTGTTCTCCTTTGTAATTTCTGGCGAAAATACGTCCTCGAATTCTATCCTTGCGTCTTCGCCTCTCCAAAACTTCTTCCTCAATTCAATAATAGCGTTGGTCATTTGGTATTTAGACCAGTTAAATAAATTTTGGTTAATTTTTATCCCAAGCCGTTCTGCAGTTTCCCTGTCAGGGAGTCCACAACAGGACCCGACCATACCTAGTTCCTTAAAATCTGGATCACTGCAAGCAAATATCATATCATGTTCCAAACAGTACTCATAAACCTTCCTTATATATCTCTCTTTCACTAGTCTATTTAGTCTCTTGTATGTCCCCCTGTGTGATGGGGACAGTTTATCATAGTAGTCGTATAGATCGTCTATACCAGCATGGTGCTTCATAGCTTCTGCTAACTTATCTTGCCACGTATCTTTGTTCCTTCTGTCTTTAAAGTTTAAAGCATAGAACTCTATGCTGACTGCCCTTGCTCCTGCCTTCCTTGCCATAGAGAGAAGTTTCATATAGGAATCATTTTTATCAGATATTCCTATAATGAACGGTCTGAACCTTAGAACACAATAGTATCCTAAGTTAGAGAGCTTTTCCATCGCCTTAATTCTGTCTTTTGGCGAAGGAACTCCCCTCTCAATCTCTTTTGCAATGTTTTCATCGCTAGTTATCATACTAAACTGAAATGCAAAATTGCCTTGCTTAGAAGCCTCCTTAAAAATTTTCATGCATCTGTCAAATTTTCTTATATCCCCTTTTGTTGAAAAGAATACAGGATAATCTTCTTCTGCAGCGAGTTCTATAATTTCAGCGCCAACATTGTGCTTCTTTTCTAAATAGCAAAATGGATCAGCTAAACCTCCCCAATGTAATACGAATTTGTTCTTGAAGAAAGACTTCTTAAGTGGTTTGAATACTTTCCACAATACTGTACTACTTTCTTTCTGTTTTATGTGTGTTCCCTTTCTGAAGAGGGGATACAAAGTATGGACAGCGACCGATCTAACTTTGAATTTGCCTCTACTATGGACAACAGGGTTCAGTTTTTTGAACACGTGTGCAAAGCAGTATAGACAATGATAGCTACACATATTATACTGGTCAAAGGTCATAGGCAAACTGCAATCCAATACTTCGCTGGAAATTCTCGGGGAAGGGTAATAACTGCCTATTTTCTTAAGAGCTTTCTTAATAGTTCTTTCAAACTTCACCTTTCTGACTCCTCTTGATTTGCTTCATAGCGGCTTTTATCAGCCATTTATTATCGTCGACTACAACGAATCTATCAAGCCCTGATATTCTTGCAAATTTGCAAAAAAGGGAATAATCTTTGTCATTGGAAAATACCAGGGTCACAAGTCTCTTTGAGAGCATATTAACAGGCTCTTCAAACGATACTGGTTCAAGTCTATCCGGCCTCATGTGTTTTAGTTCAAGATATCTTAGTTCTTTTGGATCTTTAGTTTTTTCCATCTTCTTCAGAAGCTTTCTCTGCTTCTGGAGTCTGGTTTCACGAGGATAGACCTCAAATATACGTCTTATCATGACTTCTCTTTCCCATCTTATTTAAGCATTTATAATACTTTGTTATCATAGCACCAGTCATACATTGTTCCAGCGGAATTCCATTTATATCTTTTATTCCGCATTTCTTAAGAACAGATATGATATTTTTCCTAGTCATCTTTATAGGTTTAGTCATAATATGAATCTGAGTCATCGTGGTGTGTTGATACCTCTATGAATTTGCAGAGCTTTCCTACGGCTCTGAACCTATGTCGATTCATAGGCATCACTCTAAAGGAAGCTCCTTCAACAATCTGATGATCCATCACCGAATCTCCGTTTTTAATCTGAAGCTGCAAAGTTCCCTCCAAGACGTAAAAAGTCTCGTCCTTCAGTTTATGATAATGGAATTTACCATTTGAAGACCAGCGATTTCCAACTACCATAAACTTACCGCAGTACTTTTCATTATTTTCAAAACATTCTTCATATCCCCAATTTTTCAATACTTTGCTATGTCGTCGCATACTCCCTCCCTCAAGGGTTTAATAGTTTACCTAGAGTTATTTCGGCGATCGCCCTGATTTCTTTCAGGGCAAAGTGAGTGTTGCTCAAATTGATTTCGACCATTTCTGCCGTATCCAATATAAATTCTAACTGCCTCTTTATTTCGTAGAGAGGTCTAAATGTTCTCTGCATGAAAGCGTTCCTTGCTTCTTGATTACCTAGCATAGATATATGGTCTCTGTATTTGTCGTAGACATAAGAACGAGCCAGATTTTCTATAGATATCAACTCGTTTAGTATAGATTTTATGGATATTCTTATCTCAAGAGTTCTATCTCTATAGGCTTGAGTTTCTTCGAACAGAGAAGCCAACTTGGACAACTCTCTCTTACTCCAATTAGCTATCGGGACACGTATATTTCTAGCTATTGATTTTGCCCTTACGGAGAATACCTTAAACGATTTGAGCTCATCCATCACAGATTCGTCTACAAAGAACTGCTTCGAAGAAAGCTTCCTCTTAAGTTTATTTATGAAGGAATCGTCGTACAGTCTTGGCTTAAACTTAATGCAGGCTGGCGAAAAGTCGTTTATTTTGTAGATGTTTTTACAGCTATCTATATTCCTACAATCTCCGCACAATATATAGGGATTATGGTGAGCCTTTGGGGGCTTGGACTTCCTCTTTCTCTTTTTCTTTGCCATCAGTCCTCCTATCTAGACATATTAAGACTTCATTGTTGTCATAAAGATAAATGCGTATATATTTGTCACGAAAAGCAATTTTATAGGGAGATATATCATTAGATACCTTCCCGCAATACAAATGAGCCTCTCCGTGAGCTATCACGGTGTCCTTGCATCTAAATGTGTATCCTATTACGTAGTTGTTCGTCTTATGAATAAGGACAGACACGCATCCATAATTTTTCGGCTTAGCTGACGGAGCTTTGAGGCTATCTCTTATTTTATATACGAACTCGCTGTCTGATATGCGCATCATTTTCCCTACGGGAACTTTGCTCCAGTCTATCTTCATTCTTTTTTATTCCTTTTTTAAGGAGTTTCAAAAATTCCTTTCGGTCTGATAACCATCCTCCGTACTTTTTAATTACTTTAAGAAATTCCTCTACGTCATGTTTTCTTATCTTCCATCTCTGATTACCTTTCGAGTCCACAGAAGCTTGAATGTGTAGCAATTCGTGCAATAGCAGAGCTTTCTTCTGTTTTTTATTTGACTTGTTCCAAAAACCTTCCCACACTTCAATTATATAGTCATACCCCGTCAAAAATTTGACTAAAGGAGAAGTTTTTTTGCATACCCCTAAATAAGGGGAACTTCCTGATTTGCGTATCAGAAATTTTATACGACATCCTTTATTTGCATCTAAGCTCTTGTTTGACTTCAGTACTTTCTGGGCTAATCTATCAAGTTCTTTACTTTCAACGTATTTCATTACCAGTTCCCTCCTACTGGACTAGCGGGAAAACATACGAAATATCTTGTTTTGTAGACCGTATTACTGCTACGTCTTTATAAACTTCAATTTTTGACGACACTTTGACAAGACTGAAGAGATCTGAAGCAATTTTATTACTTATATTAAAAGAACAGTCTTTACCTTGCTTCTTATGTATCGGTACGGTATATGTAGCATTTGCAGTCCCAGTAACTGCTTTCATTTCAAGTTTGTTTTTCTTGGTAGAACATATAATTTTAATCTCGTCCAACTTAGACGATTTGACGAGACTAAACAGCGTCTCGCACGCTTTATGTAGTTTTGAGGCATCTGCAATAAACGAAACCTTTGCATTCTTCAGTTTAGAGATGAACTCCTCGGACGTACTAGGTTTTGTTACTTGTAAAGCAGGGTATTGGCAATCTATAGATTCTGTCACTACTCTCATCTGCTTTCCGTCTGTACCGAATTTCATTATTTCGGCTCCTGATATTATATTGGATATACGTCGCATAGATTCAAAATTGACGTTCACTTTGAACTTTTTAGCTGACGTTGTAGACTTAAACACACCGCCTCTGTAGCTATCGTTAGTAGACATTATAAATTCTCCGCTATTTGTGATACGGATACTCAAATTTTTACTGTCCTTCCCTGCAAGAATAGGGCTATAGTTTAAATAGGAGATCCCTTCGCACAGTAGCTTCGGGTCTATCTGATACTTCGCTGTTATTGCTTTCAGAGGTTTGTGCTTGGTAACTTTATTCTTGTCAATCAATTTCGAAAGTGTTCCCTTGAACGATCCACAAGCGAATGACAGAGATCTCCCTTCTAAAGAGAAATTTATAGTATCCTTAGGAAAATTAATTGCAGATATTGTGGAATATTCTATTGCAAACGTCTCGTTTTTAGAGCCTGTAACTGGAATCTTCTGACTTATCCACGCATTCTTCTCGCCACAATTAATGGTGAGAACATTCTTCTTGGCATTGATCTCGAATAGTGCAGACACGTCAGAGTTACCGAATATAGTTTCTATCACTTTAGTTGCATACTTTAGGTCGTCCCTCTTGACTTTAAATTCCATAACACTTCCTCCCTTTTTTAAGGTTTATCCAAAAATCGGAGCCGTATTTTTTAATACCATTATCTTTCATTATTTTGAGAAATATAGTTTTATCACCTCTAATATCTTCCTGTTTGACTTTTACTTTATTCTTCAATTTTACGATTTTGTAGAAAAATTTTATCTGCTCTCTATTATTTTGTATTATTTCCCTCAGATGACTGTCTCTTTTTGATATACTAAAAAAAGATTTCAACGTTTTGGAACTATTTATTACGTCTATTATCTTTTTCCTTGGTAATCTACAATTCAGCTTTGGTATGTTGTCAGACTTATCCCCAAAGATGGCCTTATAAAGGCAGATTTTCTTTGGATTTCTTATGCCGTATTTGCTCTCTACGTAATCACGAGAGATAACATTTCCGCTAAGATCAGCTAGGAGCACTCTCTTTCCGAATAATTGCCACAGATCATGGTCTGAACTAATTACTATTGTGCAGTCATCTATTTTCTTTACATAAGAAGCTATTACAGAATCAGCTTCTTCGTGCCTGTTATATATTATCCTACAAGGTAGGGTTCTTATTATTTTCTCTATGTCTGGGACAGGGTTGAATCTGCCTCTGATTCTGTTAGCTTTGTATCCTGGGAATACTTTATAAACATGCTTGGGATAGCCGTCTATTGCAAATACAAATACAAGAGCATCCCCCTTCTTCCCAAATTTATTATAGAAAGAGTTCAATTTAGATACAAATCCGTAGATATGTGAAGTTTTCTTACCTTCGAAATTGGCAAATCGGTATCCTTTTGCATAATAACAGGCGTATGCTAAATTTGATGTATCGATAATTATTTCAGTCATTAGTCCGGCTCTATCGGTATTAGTTCGTAATCTTCCCGCTCGGCTACTAATTCTTCAGTCGAACGGTATCTCCTACTTTTGGCTTTTGCCCTGACATCTCGCTTACCGTCTTTAGCTGTATAATCTCTTATTATCATTTTATCGAAATCTGCTACCAAAGTGAAAGGAAACACTTTTTGGTTTCTCGCTTTCTGTTGATTTACCGTGATAATATTATTTTCCCCCATAGGATTATAGTTCCAAGACCACATATTGTCACAATTTTCTTTAATCGCTCTAGAATATCTGATCCTTTCCTCGTCATTCACCTGAGCAAGAATAACAACTACACTATTAGTGTCTTTTGCGAACAGCTTTCCATATCTTGTTGATTCAGCTAACGACTTCCACTGCTCGTCCCTTTCTTGTTTTAATAATGAAGCATAGTCTATAACGAAGACATCATAGTTATAAGGTTTTAGGCGGAATAGTATGTCTCTTATGTATAGGTCTTCGCTAGGAGTATATATAGTGTACTTACAGTCATTGCGCTTCCCAAACTTTTGGAAACTATTCCAAGACGTAATTATTCTTTGTTTATCGGCTTTAGTTAGTTTGTTAAGACTTATATTAAGAGAATCTACTCCAGAAATATTTGACAATATTCGTGTAAGAACCTGTTCCCTATCCATTTCCAGAGAAACGAGCACTACGCTGAACCCTGAAAGATACATATTTATAAGAAGTTGAATAGCCATAGCACTCTTACCGCCAGAAGTATTAGCTCCTATGACTACGAGGCTGGATCTTTTAAATCCACCGTTTATAGAGTCGAACTGCTTTATTCCAGTAGGTATGCAAGGAACTACTTCCCCTTCTATAATCTTCTTTACGACATCGTCCGCATTATCCCTGTTTCCTATATGTAAGATGTCATCTTCAGAGCTTGCGGACTTTGCCTTCATCAAAGTATCTTCCCATAACCTTATTAAGGCATCTGGGTCTACGGCTTCCTTGGAAACTATGTCAGACGATTTAATAAGACTGTGCTTGATAGTTCTAAATTTTCTATAATTTTCGAGAATGTCTATGAGAGTCTTCGCATCTTTCTCAGTAGTAATTCTATATTTCTTCTTTTTAGAAGTTCTTAGCATCACCCTTGCGGACTCAGGCAGAACAGCGTCTTCCGCAAGTGTAGATACCTTCGGTATAAGCTTACCTTTTGAGAGAAGATTCCTAATCCTTCTAAATACCTTACGAATATCTTCGTGTCCGAAATGGTCTTCCCTTAGGAATCCAAGGAGAATAGACTTTGCAACTTCACTACCGTCACAGATAGTGATAATAGCCTTCAATTCGCTCTTAATAGATATGCTTCTCATGACTCAGCGAAGTAGTTAATGGGATGTAATATATAATCAACAGGATGTCTTAACATGTCTGAAAAGAATGAGTAAGCATCGATTCCTCCTATTATTAGAAAAAGCGTACTGGTGTCTAAGTATTTTGTTACAATGTCTCTAAGTTTCATAGTTCTGTCTACTGTAATATGGTCTGTAATATTATAAATGAATAGAGCCTTACAGGGTTCTGGAGAATATGTTTCCGACAAATTTACCATCAATACATATTCTCCTCTCTTAATAGCTTTGCTAAATAAGGTAGAGGCTACCATCATAGCTAAAGCATCTGTCGGCTCTGAACTAATACCTATTATCTTATTGTGTGGAATACCTTCTTTGCAGAAGAACTTGAACCATCTCTCTTGCACATCATCACTTATCGAGCTCACCTTTCCTTTCCTCGTTTTATATATGATTCTACCAAATTTGAATGAAACTTCTTTGAAAGCTGAATATCTTAGTGGTAGTCCTCTCGACTTCGCAATCAGTTCTATGTTCTTACCACGAGAGCTTTTGAGTATTTTGCTCGATTTCGCCTTCTGTGATAAAGCCTTCTTGCTCATGTACTTTCTCCGCTATCCTTTTACATGCATAGACAGCTCCGTGTCCCTTATCCAGGAAGTATCTCACTACAGGCATAGGTTTTCCTTTATATGGAGTGCGGATTCTCGATACTTCCTGATAGTAATTCTCGCTATAAGCTATAGGACATACATTGTAATAAGCTGACCATAAAGGAACATCAATACCAAACTTCGTTATTTTTCTGGAAGCTACGGTTACTCGTAGTTTACCACTCCTAGCTTCCTCCAAAATTTCTTTTCTATTACTGTTACCGAGAAATGATCTTGTATATACTCCTCTCTCGTTGATCATTCGAGAGAGTTCTTTCGCATGAGCTACTCTGTCTGTAACTATCAGTATATAATGTCCGTCCTTAGCGTCCTTTACTGCCCAGTCAGCTATCAGCTTGTTTCTGCTCTTATTTTTGCAGAGTCTGTTGATGAACGTTGTCCACCTGGAAAAAGCAGGAACACGATAATCAGTTCTTATAAAAGTCACTTTACATATCATAGAGTCTGCTTGACCTATAGACGTAACAGGACCGAGGATATCGTCAGCTAGAATATGTAGCTCGTCTTTCCGTCTTGGAGTAGCAGTCAGCCCCATTCGGTAGTAAGAATTGATGACATCAACTACATGTCTATAATTATAGGCCGAAGACAGATGGCACTCATCTACTACCAGCAATCCAAAGCTGTTTCTATTTCTGTGCAATATCTTGCTTCCACGTTCTCGAATAAAAGCTTGGTAGGTGGACATCACTACATCATATTCGTTGAGACTGCTCCAGTTCGTTATTCTCCCTACTATATACTTTGTTCTATGCAACTTCCTTAGATGCTTCAAATTTGTGAACTTTTCAAAAGTTGATACAAACTGGTCAAGAAGATCTGCTTGATGTGAGAGGATAAGAGTCTTCATGCCAAGCTTGCATATAATATAGCAAGCCATCACAGTTTTACCGCTTCTTGCAGGTGCTTTGAGCTGTCCGTATTTGTATTCCATCCATTCATCTACTGCTTCACGTTGATTCCTCCAAAGTTCACCTGTGAATTCTAAACCGTAGGACATCTTAGGTTTAGCTCTCTTATCCTTAACTCTGTACATCAAGTCTGAAAAGACTTTATAGAGCTTGCCTAAATCGCCACGACAAAACGATACGTATTTATCATGGTTCTTATAAGTAACAATCTGCAGCGACAGTCCTTCTCTGGTCTTTATTTTATATGTAAAGCTTTTTTTATGAAATGGTTCAACGAGTTTCTTGGGTACGTACAGACGTTCCTTTAGGATCAATCTCTTCTTCTGACTTTTCATCTTTCTTGCATTCTCCAACGGCATGATAAGTGCCGCATTTCTTACAGAATTCGATAGGTTTTTCTTCTGTAGATACAGCATCTCCAGTTACTATTTCCATGTTTATACCCTCCTTATATATTATCCCATTCCTCTAAATCACTATAGAAGTCTTCATTTATACTTTTGGCGCTTCTAGACAATTTGCTTCTCTTCCTCTCCGTTTTAGCTATCAGTTCAGCCCCAAAAGACTCTATAGCTGCCTTGACTTTGCTATTGCGCATGGATAATACCTTCAAAAGTTCTACACTGCTAAGGTCGATAACAGATAACACACCAGTCGGTCTTAATACTCTTCTTCTTAGTTCCTTCAATATAAGGGTTCTATAAGTAACATCGACTACCATGCCGAACAACTTTCTATGTAGCTTATCGTCGTAATGAACTGTGATTTCTTTTCCGATAAGGTCTTCAAATGACTTCACTGTATCGCTCTTGTTGCGCAAGGTCATCTTCACTACATTTCTGAGGTCTATACTTTCTACATCTACCTTACCACCATACAAAGGTCGACTTATAAAGATAACACCATCGTCTATACCTACACATTTAGCTCTAGACCTTCTAGTTCTCCAGCGATGAGTATGTATTTCTACTATTTTTCCTTTCAAAGAAGATATACGCCAGCCTCCATGTTTTGCACTGGCATCTATTTCCAAATTTTTAGGTTTACTTCGATCTTTTGCCATTTCCCTTTATTCCTCTCTTTTTAGATTTCTTTAAAGGGAAATCGTCCGCAGAAGCGTATGCGGAGACGATATCCAAATCCTTACGGGACACTCTAGCATATTGACTTACAACGTCTTTCTCGGCAGAGAAAATTCTGAGATCCAAGTACGCTTGTGATAATCTCCCACAGTATTCGCTATTAAGAAATCTATCGAGAGCATCTCCTTTTATATTATATTTTGCTTTAGTGATAGGGAGTTTCTTGATCTTTCTCATTCCTAGTACGTACTCCACTATTCTTTTAGTTATAGCATTCTTCTTTTTGTCTGATAGGCTAGCAGTTATCTTCTCGAGAATATCCGAAAGGGTTGCACTGTTACTGTTGCTATTTATAGTCTCCATAATCGTATTACGGTCTGCATCCTTTACAACAGTCATTCCGTCTCTGTTTTCTATCATCAGGCCATCTTCGTTATCTGTATCGCCATCTAGGGATGGTACTCCAGGTGAACAATCTTCCAAAGCTGTATTAAATATATCTGGAGTCATTGAAAAATATTCGCAACTGCCGTCTGACTTAATAGCAGTGTCTACTAGTTCGAGAAATAGACCCCTTAGATTAAAGAGACTATCAAATACTACCACTTTTACGTTTGAAAGGTCGTATTTTGAGGCATACTTTTTGAGCAGCCTCAAAGTATCTACTAGTAATACCTTCGTCCTGTCACTATCCTTTCTCAACCATTCTGACAGCTTTTCTTCTTCGGTAGAAGATCCTTCTCCTGCTACGAATGGGTAGAATTTCTCTCTATTTATTATCAGATTTAATACCGCTGGATTATACTGTGTGAATCCTATCATGATAACAGCCCTCCATTTATTTGATTATTTATTTACGATTTCAAGATTTCTATTTTGCCGAAATTTGTGTACATTACTTTGTTAAACTCCTCAAGCGGTATTCTGGTCTTTAAATCATTACCTTCCTTAATAGCAGGACCTAGCATGAATATGCTGTTGTATTTCTTCTTGAGAAAGGGTATCAATGTTTCTCCAATTAGAGAAGTTCCTATGTCGTCTACATTAGCATCCACCTCGTCAAGTATTATTAGATTACTCTGTTTTGAGGAGGGAACAAGGCTTGAGATTACAGGTATCAAAAGCAGCATCAGTCTTTTCTTCATTCCTCCGCTCAAAAAACGAACACTCCGTTCCTGTCCCTTTTCTCTAAGTTTTCTAAAATAGATAGCTGAACTGTCTGACTTTTTGACAGAAGAGAAGACTATTGGAGACTCGAATATCATCGGTGCAAGCATATTTAAGTATGAAACTACCGTACTATTAATATCGTGAATACGATCCAACTTCAATTTGTCTGGAGCATACGCTTTATACAAAGCGTTGAGCAACTTCATCTTTCTCTCACGTTTTTCAATCCTCTTAATGTCTGGCGTTAGGGTTTTAAGCTCTTTTTCTATTCTTTTAATCTCTTCCAATTCCCTTTGTAGCTTTCCGACCGACATACTCAACTTTGATACTGAGCGGTCGATGTCTTTCTTTCGCTTTTCAGCCCTTTTGAGTTTCTTTTTCAATCCATAAGTCTCAAGATGCTTATCTCCTAGCTTCTTGTTGATAGAAGAGAGCTCTTTCATAAGAGGGTAAGCTTTCAACGTGTTTGCTTCTTCCCGCTTTAACGCCTCCATCATTTTCTTAATTTTAGGGAGCTTCTCTTTAGCTTCTTTGTATTCATCCACAGATATATCTCTATATTCTGAGAGCTTTTCTCTAAGAGAGAGAACGTGTTCAAGCGTCTGTATTTCATCAGAAATGTCTACTAATGAGGATAGGTCTCCACTAGGCAGCTCGTCGACCCGTGCTTTTATTGCTTCTATCTTACGCAAAGCTTTAACCTGCTTTTCGAGCTGCTCTATAGTCTTGTCTATTGCGCTAAGTTCTTGTTCATATTTCTGTCTTGCTTCCTTTCTATTCTTAATCTGCTGCACTACGAACTTTGGATCGTCTATAGGTCTGAAGCACTTATCACATACGGCTTTATCTTTCAACGACGAAAGTTTTTTAAGTTCCTTGTTTATAGTAGATATTGCCTCTTCTGTATGTGCTCTTTTCCTTTCTGCTTCTTTTAATTTCTCTTCACAGTTCTCTTCAACTATTCTTTTCTGATACATTCTGATGGTGTTCTCATATTTCGCACGTTTCCGAATCAGAGAACGTTCTTTAAGTAATCTTCTTAGTTCCTCCAGTCTTTTTCTCAGACTATCTATACTATAATGGGAATATTTCTCGCCATTTGACTCCTTTAGTTCTTTTATAAGTTGTGCTTTCCTATCTCCTCGAAATACAATCTGTTCCAAGGTCTTTACCCTGTCTTCGAGATAGTCTTTTTCTTTTGCAATAGTTTCTGGAGGTATCACATTCCCAAATTTCTTGAGCTTCTTTTTGAGGTAAGAAAGCCTTTCCTTCAAACGTATTTGTTCCTTTATCTCAGATATCTTGCCGTCGAGCTCCTCCTTCTTCTTTTCGTAAGTCTTCAGTTTGAGAAGAACTTCTTCGTATTTCTCCTTCAAGATCGACTTATCTGGCATTGTACCGAGACTTTCTTTTAGCACATTGACTTTGACCATAACATTTCTACTTTCCGAAAGCTTGTCGTTTATGTCTCTAATAAGTTCCTTTATAGCTTCCCTTATACGATCATAAGCTTCTAGCCCGAATGCAGCACTATAGAACGACGAACAATCTGACGGTTTCCCGTAAACTAGTGCATGGAAATTATCCTGGGTAAGGAAGTGAAAATTGTAGTATTCATCACTCGTTATTGGCAGTAGTTCTTTGATGAACGCTTCACACTTGGGTATGCCTCCAGCTATCTTCAAATCCTTTCCATTCTTATATATCCTGTATCCATTGCCGTACTTTTTGTGATTGAAAAATTGTTCTATTCTATAAGAATTATCGTCAATTTCAAAGTCTAACGCTCCAAAATAGTTTTTTCCTGCTATCTGCTTTCTTGGACCTCCTAGTGGAGAAGACCTGAACAAAATATTACACAATACTGAAAATATTAAGCTCTTTCCACTGCTATTCTTTCCGCCTATAAACACAACTCCTTGATTTTCAAGCGGCAAATCGACTTCCTTATAGAAGAGGACATTCTCGAAGTGGAGATGCTTAAATACTATCATCTTAACTCCTCTTCAAGTCTTTTTCTTATCATTTCTTTTATAATGGATACGATCATAGTATTAACTTCATACTCCCCTAGCATCTTTTTAAACTTAAGAGAAAGTCTTTTTAATATTTCATATTCGCATGATGTACAAAGATCGAATGTTTCTGATACTGTATCCATACTTCCTGCTGCATCCATCTTTCTATCTACTGAATAGCTCTTCCTGTTTACTTTGTCGATGCTTTTGCAGATATCACAAGCTATGATTTCCATCGTTCTTAACTCCTTAATTAAATATCTGTGGTATTTTAATCCTTCTTATTTCCTCTTTAATTCTTTTCTTCGCTATCTTGCAATATTTTGGATTTTTCTCCACCCCAATCCATCTTCTTCCTAATTTCTCACAGGTTACACATGTCGTTCCTGATCCTACAAAACAGTCCAAAATCACGTTACCGTCCTTGCTCGAAACCAAAATGAGGTGTTCTATTAATTTCAGAGGTTTTTGATGTACGTGAAACCGTTTGTCTTTTTTAAAATTGGACTGAGGTTGGGTATATTTTAAAACATCGAAATTGTTGAATTGTTCCGATTTCTTTATTTTTGCTGGCTTACCTTTGTGAAAATTTAAAATCTGTTCATATACAGAAGTAAAATCGTAAACTTTCTTTTTAGTCCCCCTAGTAAGATTAGGCTTAAACCAAACTAACGTTTGGTGCAGTTTGAATCCATTATCCTCGAAGTTCTTGCTAACTTCTATAGAAGTTTTTTGAGCTGTAAAAACAAACGCTCTTGAATTATTTTTTAGGACTCTGCATAGTTCGCTGGAAACCAAGCCTACGTCATAAAACTCGTCCTTATATTCTATACCACTAAGCTCGTCGGAGCCTACACCATAAGGAGGGTCTGTCAGGATCAAGTCTATACTTTCATTGGGAAGCAACTTCATTACTTCTAAACAATCTCCGCAAAGCAACACTCCCCTCTTCGTATAAAAATAGCAGTATTTCGAATGGATTAACTTTTTCTTCAAATCACACCATTCCATTTCAGTTTCCATTTTCGTTGAACAGTTCCTTATATTTCGGCTTTTGCTTGTTCATTTCTATTACTTCTGAAACACGCTTAACTGCCATTCTACAATATTTAGGATTCATATCAATTCCAATCCACTTCCTATTTAATTCTTCTGCAACTTTAAGTGTAGTTCCGCTACCCATAAATGGGTCGAGCACTACACCTGCTTCCCAGCCAGCGTTACAACCGCAGTCTGTCCAGCCGACGGTGTGAGTTGATAATCTTTTTTCTGGCCGTGGAAAAGGAAGTTCTCTATTAAATTTATTTCCTTGTCCTTTTTGTAAGTTTCCACTTGCCCATTTACCCTTTTTTTGCTCAAGCCACCATTTGTAAAATGTTTCATAGTCATAACAATTACTTTCTATCATCCATTTCTTCATTATTTCAAATGCTCGCTTGTAGAATCTGTTTGAATGACTCGTTCTATGTAAAAAATCCCACCAATATTTATCATCCCATTTATCTATTTCCTGTTCAGTTTTTGTTATTCTTACTCTCGCCTTCCCACACTTCTTGCAAATCCACTGAGGACAGCCGCACAAAATACATCTCCTAACCAGCTCCTCAGGGAAAGTTGCATAATGGTCAATGCTTTTAAAACCAAGTTTCCTTGCTGAGAAGGGTTGAGTTGGTATTGCCCACACGTCTCCAGGATTCCTTCCAGACCGAAAAATAGGTATATTCAGCTTTTGAACTTCATAAATCTTGTCATCGAAAGTATCATCGAATCTTAATATTTCTTTTAATTTGAACCAGTCTTCTACGCAAGGGAGAGCAGCTCCTGAAAGGTCGGTTCTTATCCAATGTCTCCACTTATGTTTGCCAAAAGTCTTATCCAATATGGGCTTGTGTGAAGACTTGATGTGTTTCTTTAGAAATTTTGCAATCGGCTCTTGATAGTCTTTGTAAGCCTTGATTGTGACTGTATTGAGGGGTCTGTCAAGACCTTGTCGATTGCTATGTCCTTTCCCTCTTCTATACTTGGGAGTCATCCATTTCCATTTCTCCACGTCTTCGTTCTGGAAAATAGTTTCATATTTAGGGGACAGGCCGTCTCCTTCGGGAACATCGTTTTTCTGAAGTGATTTCTCACTCAGTTCCCTGACTTCTTCCAGGTCAAACCAGTATCGAATTTTTTTCACTAACATAAATACAGGTTCGTAAGCTCCTGCGAATCTATCTTTTGCGCTAGAAGGGATGTGATTCGGTTTGTACCAAATTATTTGATTACGAAGCCTAAACTGTCCGCTATTAGGGTAGGGATCAACAGGCTTAAAATACTTCAGCAGATGCTTTGGTATTTCTTTCTTATAAAGCCTAATTTTCATGAATCATCTCCTCGTTATTCCAGTACCCCAGCTTTGATCAGTTCCTTGATAACATATTCCTTTTCCTTCTGCGTTAAATCGTCTCTCAGTTCCCATTTTCTCAAGTCTTCCAACATACGAAGGATTAGACGGTAGTTTTGCATTACCATACATTTTACGGGGATATCATCTCTTTTATCGACGCACTCACGAGGCGTCCCAAACCCTGCTCTACCACCGAAACTTGCACGACTGCTTTTTCCACCATAACAATCTCCATGATTCCAGAACATAATTCCACTAGGTTTTAAAACTCTTTTGAGTTCGGCGATTATCTGAAGAAGATGGTCTAAATACATTTCCAAACTAGGTTCGAGACCGAGCTGTCCGAGCCACGCTCCGCACTTTCTGCAAAAACCTGATCTTATCTTTTTGACTTGTTCTACATACTTTTCAGTTTTCTTTCTCGGCCTTCCATGTCTTAAAGTAGATTTGTTGCTTGACCCAGTTCTTACTACTGTCTCTAACTCTTCCCATTCGTGCTCGCAATTTTTATCACCTCCCCAAACTGTATCCGTTTTTCTTCCGTAGTCTCTTAGAGAATTGCCAGAAAATACTACTTTATTATTCCTTCTAATACATAATGTATGATTCTTCTCTACTTCTATACCATAGATAAAACCTTTATAATCTTGAAGGGTCATAGTTTTCTTCAATTTAATCGTCTTCCTTTTCAGGAAGGTGAGAATGTTTTCTCCTCGGACGGAGACATTGCTTCCGATTTTGAGCGCTACTTCCGTCAAGTCATCTTTTAATCTGGAGGATGCTGTATAACACGAAACATATCCCTTGTTCACATTCAGAAACCCTGTATTCCTCTCACGAGCTGTCCTTCTCCTATTCTTTACACACCCGTCTCCGAACAAATACCACTTTATGAACGTCCGCAGAAGACTGGAAGAAAGTTCTTTTATTTCCTTTGGAATATATTTTGTGTACGAATTACCTAACTGCTTTAGATAATTCCAAAGCTGTCTATCTGGCAGATAGAAACATACAATTCCATTACGGCTCTTGGTCTCTCTAAATTCGAAAGGGAGTCTCTTTAGCAGCCTCCTTACTTTCTTGTCTTCAGGAGGCTTTTGTTTAAGAGATACTGTATAAGTTTTCTTTTTACCTCCCTTGCTCCCTCTGACAGACCCCTCTGCAATCCACAAACCTAAAAAGGCTACCCAATCCTTCATTTTTATCTTTTTTGCAGGAAAAAGTCTACTCTGCTTATTATAGAGAACCTTTAACTTCGGGAGCACGAAGTACTTCACATTGTTCCCTCTCCAAGAGAAACCAGTCTTCGGGGTGACATGACCTAACTTGATCTCTTTAGCTTTTACAAAGAACCCTTTATTGAGGCTTTTCGTATATCTACCTCTGCAGTCCCTATTCTTCTCCTTAATAGGGTCTCCTACATTGCGGTAATAGACCAGCATATTATGATCTGGAGTAACTTGCAGATCAATATGGGTATTTTTGAACTGAACTACTTTTCCTCGATATTTCCACCTTCCAGTCCTGACTACTTTTACCCACTCCAGTTCCCTACTTCCAGGATTGACAGATAGGACAAGATCGCCTTTCTTCACCTCTTTAATGTCCTTCCATCCATCCCAGGTCAGAACTTCATGTTTCTTCGTATAGCACCAGTAAGGGGGAGACGTTACAATCGTATCTACAAAGTTGTCTGGGAAAGCCTTCAGAACGTCTAAAACATTGCCTGCAATAACTTTGTTTATAGGACTAATGCCTCGTTCCAGGTCACGAAGATTTATGATCAAACTATCTTTCTTCTTTTTCACTTTCATTAGGAGATCCTTTCACGAGGAAGTGATCTCATGACTTTCTGGATCCAACGAGAACCATCTCACTTGCCTTAAAGGTATGTGACGATTGCTTCCTTCCAATAACTGAAGCCATAACAGATCACTACCAAACCTGACTTCTGTGCACTCAAAAACTTCAAGGTATCCATCATTCCACCTTACATTTACCAGTATGTAATTATCTCTATCCTTTCTTCTTTTCATGACTTTTCTCCCTCTGCAACATATTACTAATTAGCGACTCAAGTTCATATATAGTCTTACTAGCATTCTCATGCAAGATAGCTTGTCCTCTGTTCTTTTTCCATTCCATTACGTTTCTGAAATCATCATCAATTAAAATATGGGACGAGCTTGCGAAGAATCTTTTCTCTTCCCTACGACACGTAATCATAGGGACTCTACCAATCTCTTTTTTAATCCATAATAATTTACCTTCCTCTGCATGAATAGCCTCATCAGGTACAGCAGTGAGTATAATTGGATCGTATTTACTTACGTGACGCCATAGTTTTTCACCGTCTTTCATCCATCCCATATCTACCCAGAACTTTTTCCCTTTCGAGTTTATAGCTCTCCAGAACAGTTCCCTTTCATGTTTGCTCAGAATATGTTTCTTATCTTTATCCACAAGATCCTTCAGATAAGGAAACTCTTTAGAGAGAGCACTCACTTTCCCATCAAAATCCGTTAAGACGCCATCCATATCTACAAACAGTCTGATCATGAGTTTTTACCTCCAGCGACGTGGACTATCCTGAATGTAGCCGCTATCAACACATGCTTTGGATCTACAGCATACCTTACCTTGTTAGAAGCATCTACTAGAATGTCCAGTATGTCTAACATCGTCCCTTTAGGGAGATTGTCTAACTTATACTTCTTCAGGTGTTCGAAGAATCTCTGGTAGTCATAGTAATGACTGCAAAGCTTCGGACTTACCTTGCTATAAATAGCATTTATGTGATAGTCTATAAGAGTCCTTATGAAGGATTCGTAAGAGGTTGATACCTGGTGAATGGATTTAATAGCAGAAGTATATTTACCAGAATATACGCTGAGAAGATACTGTATGATTAAGTCACTTCGAGTGTACCCCAAAGTCTCCTGAACTACAGAAAGCAAAGACTCCGCATCAACTTTAGACTCTCCAGAAGATACATAGTTTACTACTGCTTCCAAACCTTGCAAAGAATCTCTCGGCTGACCTCCACATAGTTCTGCTATCTGAAGAAGTGTCTGCTTTGGTATTTTTATTCTCTCTTTTTTGCACACTCGCTTTAACAACTTAGCGGTTTCCCTAGGGTCTACAGGTTTCATGTGAAGTTTTAGACATCTTCCTCTAACAGTTGCAGGCAGCTTCTCAGGATTTGTTGTTACCAATATCCATATTGTATTTGGTGGAGGCTCTTCAAGGGGTTTGAGGAAAGCTGCTATTGAATTCTGGCTGACAGCGTGCAGTTCATCAAGTATAAATATGCGAAAGTTTGACTGAGGAGCATAATTAGCAGAATTTATTAGTTCCCTCATAAAGTCTATACCAGTCTTGTCCCCCATGTTAATCTCATGAACATCTGGATGTTCGGAAATCTCCCTCAAACAACTTTCACACTTATTGCAAGGTATTTTCTTACCTTGACAGTTTACATATCTTGCAATCATTCTAGCTATACTCGTCTTACCAGTTCCAGTCTCTCCTATAATCAGAATGCTACGTGCTATCTTTCTTCTTTCAAACATTCCCTGTAATATACTGACAACTTCAGACTGGCCGATGAAGTCCTCCAGTAACCTGGGTCTATATTTAACCGCAAAAGATTCGTCGATTCTAAATTTCATCCATTATACCTCCTACTTATACTTTACAAGATAGGAAAAACATAAATAATTACAATAACTTACGCTATTGGACCGAGATACTGAATTATGAAATCCCTTATTACCTTATTGTAAAAATACGTCAGAACAGGGCTCCTGAATGTCAGGCTAATAGTCCTAAGAGCGGTCAACATTGGAACAATCTCTGTCCAATGACAGAGAGCTATCGCTTCCATCATAGTCAACCTTACAAACCTCCTCAATGTCCACCTCACCTGAATTATCTTATCACGGGAATAGATATAAACTGGCGGGTCTATATTCATGAAATCGTTGAACCACTTCACAACATTCTTGTCTTTCACCTCATCTATGCTTTCTTTCTTTATGATGAGTTCGGGTATCCCATATTTAAGGCAGGATCTAAGCACCTCTATTTCCATCGGCCTATTAGCTATTAAACATTGGAATAGCTCATGTATCAGATTTATAGAGAAATCATTAATGTTGCCAAGAGACTCTATGTCCACTACTAGCTTACCTTTTCTATATCGTAATTGGCCATGTTTGACTGACGGCAATCTATTAGCTCTGAAGTTTCTAAGCCATCCTGTTCCTATATATACCTTATTTTTGGAGAGGTACTGTAGGACTACACCTGCAATAGCAGGATCATTGGTATTATCGAGTAACTCTTTGTAGACTCCCTCAAATTCCTGCTCTACCTGTTCTTTGCTTATGCCAGATACCAGTATTTCTAATTCGAATTTAAGATCATAACTGCTGTTACTCTCTTTCATATTCCTTCTCCATTTTACTTATAGTGAGAGAAAAAGGAGTAGTAGCTTCGTAGCGTCCTCTTCGGGGACGATAGAATCACGACCTTCGGTCGTGATTCCTAAAAAGAGAGAAAAGATAAGGAAAAAAGTTAGATTACCCTCCGTTGTATGACTTATACATACAACATACAGCAGAAGAACGTCCCTCTCTCTTTCTTTCTCTTTCTTTCTTTAATGATTGCGACCGAAGGTCGCAATCATGTGTTGCCTCCGAAGGAGGCAACACTTAGTATCGCTGCCCTCCCCACTTCTCACATGAGATACCTCCTAATTGCGGGGATGGTATGAGTGCACACCTCATCCAAATAGGATGGCGATTTTTTGCAAAATTTTGGGATTTTTGTGACCAAAATAGTTCGCCATCCATAAAAAAGTCCGAGGGTTAATTTTTCAGAAGAGAACACAGGAAATAGCCTTAAAGGAATGATTGCAATATAGCTTCTTATCAACATCTTAAGACTACAGTCTCCTTTATACGAGAGATAGGCACTTTTCCTGGTTCTCTTATTGCTTCTAGTGTTCTCTTATCTTTTATTGCTTTGTTCACAAGATCGCCACACCCTCGGAAGATGGCGATCCTGGCTTTCCTTATTTTGGATTTTAGTTTTCTGAATTCTATCTTTGTCTTTTTTGGGATTTTATACTTTGCAGTATATTCCTTCTTCTTGAGACTTATTATCTTTTCATTGCATTTCTCCTTCTCTTGAGGTTTATTGTTCATGAGGATCCTGTATTTCTTCTTTCCGTGGAGTATATAGGCTGCAACTCTCGCTTTCCCGCTTTCAATTAGGCGAACTGCACTTGTGACCAGCTTATCTACAAATTCCGATATCTTCCTACGTCTGGTTCTCTTTTTCTTGTAAGACTTTATTATTTGGCTTCTTGTGCGTCTTATTTCCTTTTTCAAGGAGAGCTCGGCGAGTCTTCTAACTCTTAGCCGTCTTTCCCTTTCTGCTGCTTCTGCTTCCTCTTTCTTGCGTCTTCTTTCGGCTTCCTCTTGAGCACGCCTGTCCAGTTTTGCTTTGTAGTAATCCATGTATTCATATACAAGATGTCTTCTGTGAGACTCTCTCCTAGATTCGGCTTCTCTGAACCTACATGCAGATATTATATGGGCATTGACATGTGATGAGAACAGGTCTGTTATGTTTTCGTCTTTTACCTTCTCATCAGGTTTCTTGCACATTTCTGCATATAAGGAGTGAAGCTTCTCTCTCGCTTCCTTTGCCTTCTTACCTTTACCAGCTACGTCATACCATCCCCCAAAAGCATAGCAGAAATATTTCTCACAGTCGCTCAACCACCACTCTCCAGACATTCCGCTTTTATAAAAGGCTTTCGTATATTTGTCTCCGTCTATCCACGTAAGGCTATTCTTCTTTCTTGTTTTGAGATACTGATTCCTGAACGACTTCTTATTAGGGCATTTCTTCAAGGATTTGATGTCGGTAGTGTCAACTTTAGGGTGATTAGCGAAGAAAGGATCTTTGTAGTTCTGCGATGTTTTGTTTCCAAGGATCTTGTCAATAGCATGGAGTTTCTTGCGTATTCGCTTATATATTCTTGCTATGTCCTTGCATTTGAATATCGCCGATATTGCTTTCTCACGGATCTGATTTTTGCAGATCTTTGCATGTAGGTCTTCAATATAAAAGAAAACCTCTGCAGAAGTGGTAGGATTTGCTATGCGTATTTTAGTAGAACCTTTTAGTATGTTACCTATAAACTTTAGGAAATAAGCTACCGTTCCGAGTGGTCTAAGTTCATCTGATTCCTGCTCCCGTTTCATCGCTGCAATTATAGCACTTACCTTGACAGGTATAAATCTCAGCCCGGGGCATAAACTCTCTATTCCTTTGGCTGCATATTTCTCCAGCAGTTTCGATACTAGTATTTCCTTTATTTCCGATATTAGATTATTTGCTTGATTGAAGTGAACGACTTCTCCTAAACCTCCTCCACCGCCTAAGTAGTTTGCAAACGTCTGTTTATTATAGTCGGGAGAATACTTCCAACCTCCTCTAAGCGTTCTTGTTCCTGCGAGGACAGCTGAATGCCACGATTTTATTATTCTTTCTTTTTTCCATTTTGCCCATACGTCATCACTGTCGAACTCAGGCATTATCTTGCCATAACCTTCAAATAAGGCATTGTCGAATTCGCTCCAGTCGTTCACCCTTGTATCGTTCGTAGTTGGTGAGAACAGCAGCCATGCACTTCCTACCCTTCTTTCGTTATTACTCTCCTTTAGCAGCTCTGCTTTGTCGTATAGCTCTGTAGATTTCCCTCTTATAGGGTTATAGTTCATACTCCTGCTTTCTTCCTAACTTTTTTGAGAATCTTGAAGCATCCTTTTATTTCTTCTCTGTTTAGCCCTAAGCTCTTTAGGAAAGGCTTGAGACCGCTTGTAATACTCTCCTTTACTTTGTATTTTCCTAGCTTTGCCTCGTTCATGCTTCCAGTGGCTATTACATTTTCTGGGAACTTACCTTTGAGCGATGATTTTTTGAGGAGGAGTTTGACGTATGCGTCTTTTGGTATCTTCCCTCCTTCCTTTACCACTACGAGGGGTTTACTTTTCACTTCTATAAATTCGGGTTCAGTGGGATTATCTGTATCAACAATAAGTACTCCTTTTGGAGGATATTCGTCAAATTTATGTTGTATAGGGGATCCGCACTGAAAAGCATTCGGCAGAGAGAGTTGCTGTTTGAGATGTATCCCGCCCATAGCATAGTAGGTTACATCAAATTTTTTGAATTTATTGAGATCTATTCCAGATTTGAGTCTATATCCAGTGTCAGATCTTGTTCCTATAGTGGTGTCATGTCCTACCACGATTACAGACTTTCTATCCTTTGGAACTGACTTTAGCATTTTCTTCAGGATTTTCAGGCGAAAGGAGGGAAGTGTTATGAAGTAGTTATCGTCGATGTTTATAATGTCTGGTCTTACTTCACTGACTCTGAGATTCTTAAATTTGTTCCTCGATTCCAATATCTTTAGAAAATGTATGGAACTTCTCTGGAAATCTATCGAGTCATGATTACCCTCCATTATTATTGTAGTGAACTTGTCGTCATATTGCAGGAGTTTCTTCAGTAGAAGATCTCTCTCCTCGCTGGTAGGTTCGTTCTTTTGGAAGATATCTCCTGCTACTACTATGACTTTTATTCCTTTCTGTCTTGCTATACTGTATATCTGGTCTATAGAGTTGCTGTGCCTGTCTAAATAATTGGGTATCCGTCGAGCTCCACTTCCTATATGCCAGTCTGACGTATGCAGAAACTTCATAGCTATACTAAGTCTTTTGTTTTTGGTAAGACGTTAAGCAGATCTTTAGCAGAAGATACAAAATTCCTAAGAGATTGAATCACTGCGGACAGCTTAGTTTTCAGTCCTATCCACATTTTCTTGATGAAGTCTCTTACAGATGCAGTAGTTGATTTAGTTATTTTTACGTATTCCTGAGTGTATGAATTTGCACGTCTTATTCTATCCATTGTCTTCTGCAAGTCTTTATTTACTTTGTCATAGAGCTTGTCATATACCTGCTTCCATTTTGTTATTTTCTTCTCATATTTTAGTATCCTTGCTGTTCTGCCCTTTAGTTTTACCAGAATTTCATCAGTCTCTCGGAATTCCTTTTTAACGTGTTTTTGTATGTAGGACTCTATCTTTTCCTGTTCCGCCGAAATTTCCATCATTCTTTCCTTCAGTGCTTCATACTCTTCTGCCAAGTCTAAATACTTTTCAAGTTTCCTTTTAGTTTTCTTCGAAAGAGCCATTTCTTTCCTCCTGTGAAGAAGATATAATTTCTGTTGCTATTTTCCTGTTTGCTTGAAGTAAAGTTTAAAAGCCTCTCCGCTTTTGATCTGGCTCCAGCAAGCCTTTCTCAGATCTCTGTTCTCTTTCTTATTGTATTTTAGCTTGAATTTTTTGAACACGGACTTCTTGTTGGGATTTAAAATGAGTTCCTTTAGCTGAGCCCATTGCCATCTTCTATTTTGCCACGGACCAGGAACTAGTATATAGTATCCTCTTCTGTCTCCTGTTATCTGATTGGTCTCTACGAGGTATTGATAAGTGTCCCAAAATGGATCGAAGCCGAAACCTGCCTTACCTTTATGAGATACCCATATTCTAGCTATCGTCTGTCTGAATGGTACGAATGTTTTGTTCTTAGTTGTTCTTATGCTTACGTATCTATAAGTGTCCTTGCCTTTCTTATCCCAAGAGACTTCTTCCTCTATCATTCCAGACCCGTGAGGAACAGATATCCCGCTTATTCTTACTCTTATATCGCTATGATGCCTCACTGTATTGCCACACGGTTCGTACTCAGGATTGCCGTACATGCTCCCAGGTCGTTCTCTTATCTGATTTATGGCGATAATAGAACACCTCTTTCTCGCCAGTTTGCCTCGTATTAGTGGAACGTAGTCGCTAAACATTCTAGCTAGCATGGCTTGAGGGCTTTTACTGCTATCTTCTTCTCTAGCTTCAGGCAGCATCGCAGGCAGACTATCTATAAACCAAACCATTTGAATCTTTCCGTCTTCAACTGGTATCCAGTATTTGCCTGTAGTTTTGAACAAGCCCTTGCTATAACTCTTTCTTTTCATGCTTTGGGGGAGCTTGTCAAAGACTAAAAACCATTGGTCGTCATGGTAAACCTTATCTGGAAGATGCTTTAGAACATTATGTATATAACGGAATATTGGTTCACCAAGATCTGGCTGGTGATATCTACATTTCGGTTCTACCTTCCATGTATTGTCTTCATTCCTGAGACCAAATATTTTATCTATACTTTTGATTTTAAGTATTCTTGTTATATAAGGAGGGTCAAGCGACCCTTCAAAGTCGAAGAAATCACTCATTATTTCTGATTTTATAACTTGTTTGATAGTTTGATAGACCAATGTGCTTTTTCCAGATGCCTCCTTACCGAATATCGTTATCCATCTTCCAGGAGCCCATCCTCCCCCAGTGATAAGATCGCAACACAAATTTCCAGAAGATACGGTGTCTTCAACATATTTAGCTCTTTTAATGGAAATCGGTAGTATGTCATCTTCAACGCCTAGTTTATCCAGCTCTTTTATACTAACGTGCCCTATACCGTCAACAATAGACAATAGCTTCTTTCTCTTTTTTCTTGCCATATTTCTACCTCAATATATTGAGAAGTTGTTTTTCGACGAGATTTCTCCTGTTCATTCTAGCTAAGACATGGCTCACGTACATGTCTGCATGGTGAAGGAGGAGCGTTAGTGGAAGCTCTTTATTCTTGATGTCTTTCCCCGAATTCATATACATCCCTCCATGATATAATATCGCCTGATATTCATCTTCTGATAATTTTATGTCGAATTCGTTTAAGATCCAGACTGACCTAACTTCGTGAGGTATCTGCGTGATCTTTTCATTTACCGTATATGGCGGTCCTTCGCCTTCAAGAGGAATGTATAAATGTTCTGTCTTCGTCCCTATTTTTCCGAGATCGTGAAATAGCCCAGTCGTAACTACTTTGTCGATTGTTACATCGTTTGGATATAGGTGCATGTCGTGCATCATTTTAAGTGTAACAAATACGGAGTGGTTTATAAGCCCTCCATTGTACGAGTCATGGTGTTTTGCGGAAGCAGGTGACTGTCGGAATCTTTTTATGATACCTTCATCATACATCATAAATAGCAGCTTTTTCTTTCTGTTTTTATCACGAATCATCTCCAGCAATTTCCCAAAAGTCTTTTCTCTTATTTTCATCTTAAGTTTCCTTAATGCATTCGGTTCTGTACTTGCAGTCAAAGCATTTTATTTTACCTTTGTAATCGCCAAAGCACTTTGGCTTTTTGCTCTTTTTCGCTTTGGCTTTCTTTTTCTTCTTATTTTTCTTTTTATCCTTTTTGCTTTTCATTTTCTTTGCTTTCTTTTTTCTTTTCTTCGACGTTCTTTCTTCTTCTTCCTCTTCGATTTCCTCATCTTCTTCGATATTTATTACTCTGCCAGACCTAGTCTCAGATGACTTCTTCCTCTTTTCCTTTCCCTTCTTTCTAGCAGCCTTCGCTTGTTCTTCGTCTAACAACAGCGCTTCAGACGGCCTGAGATATCCTAGTCTTATCAGGTCTGCTTCCTGTTTAGCCATGTCTACAGACACTGCATTCTCCACGTCGAATAGCTGATAATTACGCTCTTCTTTTGTCAGAGGGGTGTGATCGCCTTTCTGGACATCGTAAGCTGTGGAAGGCGATTCATTGGAATCGTATTTTATAAATACGTCACAACCGTAGTCTGGATCTGACAGCTCACAGGTTACCGTTTTTCCACGTATCTTGTGCTTATTCAATGCCACTATGTTCTTTAGCTGACTGGCGCAAGAAACTGGTATTTTGAATACCTTTATCGGAGACCATGATTCGTCTCCAACTTTTCTGAATTTTCCTTTCTTGGCCTTTTTGATTTTGGCTTTCAGAGGTTTGTTTTCTTGCAATTCCCTGTCGATAAAATTGGCGAAGTAGAATTTATTTGTTTCTATGCCTGCTCTGCAGGCAGGGCACTTGTTATCTATAAACTGTTCCGTCTTTGGATCATAGCTCCCACAAGTCATCGGAAACTTGGTTTTACTTCCGTCGCTTTTGATAACTGTAACCCAATGCCTTACAGCACTGGATACAGGACCGACAGGTCTCAATTGTTTATACTTGCCATCTTTCAGTTCTCCCCAGTCAAGATTTTCTTCCCACTTTTTATCTTGCGCTGCGGATGGTTTGATGTCTCCCCATTTCATAGTAATACCCTCCTTTCCGATTACTAATACTGATTAATAATACTTTGCTTGCCTCTTTATTTCCTTTTCTATGTCCTCCTCAGTAGGAGGCTTTCCCACTACGGGATCAAGAAACATTAATCCTACTATAAACTTTTCCCCTTTTGTTAATATAGGGCTATTTTCTCGATAAATCTTCTTAAAACCATTTTCTTCAATAGCTATATCTTCTACATTGTCATCTATGGAAACCGAAGCTTTAGGAGGTAATGTCAAAGGTATGTCTACTTCTGTAGAGTAGGGAGGACGACGAAGAAATCCCTTCAGGTGATTTTTGAGGAATTTGATTACAGACCCTTCTCTGTACATTAAATCTACCTTCAGTCTGTCTACTACTTCTATCACTCCTAATGCTAAGTTTTGGAACACGTCTCCTCTGCGGTCGGACCGATACTTTCTGGATATGTTTTTTGCAGCTTCAGTCATCGTAATAATTAAGTTTTCTCTGGTTTTTCTGTATTTCTCATAGTAAGCTTTGCAATTTCTATAGCATCCGTATAGCGTGCTTCTTGTCCCTCCTACTTCGGATTCTATTCTTTCCATCTTAGAAAGAATTTCATGGTCGGTAGGGGCTTTTGATAGGCATTTTACAAGCTTGTCGTACTCAGCCAACTTTTTCAGAAATTCTTCTACTACTTTTGCAAGAATATTTCTGTTGAATCTTATGGTCTGTAGCGCATTCTCGAAATCTTTCTGATCCCTTTTTAGAACACTTTTGCATAACATTCCATAATACATTATTAGATTTTCTGTTTTGTCACATCTATACTGTTCTTCGAACATAAAGCCTACTTTATTTTCCAAATACCTCGTAAATTTCAGAATTGTTGCCATTGCAAGATGTATCGTCTTATTGAGAATTTCTACTGCTTTGATTACCTCTTCGTGCTTTATAATCATTTCTTCTTCTCCACTATCGGAATACATGCTATTAAATGTTTGCAAATCCACGGTTTAAGCGTCGGATTGGTCTTTTTAGGCATCTTACCGCTACTGCTTATAATATCGGAAGAACCTCTGATGGATAATGCTACTTCCGCATTGTACTTGAACCAACTACAACTGCAGTGAACCCATGCTTTATCTCCTTCGTACATTCTTATGATACATTCTTTCGGTTCGCCGCTTCCTCTACATTTTACAATGAATTTAAACTCTTTATATATTTTGTCTGTTTCGTCTTTCCTAGTTAGTGTCTTCCGCAATCTTGCTTTGCAGTCCTTTGATCGTTTTATAATTGCTGACGGTGTGCTTCTCAGCATAACTGATAGCTTTATCACGATTATACCTCCATATTCCTGATATGTTCCATATTGCGCAAGTGCTTTTCCACCCCGATAGGGGAAAAGCAGATGTTCTGATAAGGACAGTGCCTGTTCACAGCATCACTCTTCGTTTTGCAGACTTTCTTGATTTTGGTGAACTCTTTACGTTCAATTAGTTTCATCGTTTTATAGTAACTTTCTATCATCTTGTCCGAATGATCGTAGTCGACTCCTGGATTTACAAAAATTTTATAATTATTGTGTTTAGCTCTATCGAAGTAGATAATTATATGTCCTTCTATATCACTTTCCAACTTAAGGCATCTATTGACCATTGCTGCATATAAGTTGGCCTGACAGATGTGCTCTCTCTTGGGAGATTTCATCTTTTTAATTTTTTCTGCGTTACTGGTTTTTATTTCGAGTAGAAATATTTTGTCTGCTAATTTTATTATTCCATCACAGTGTCCTGTCAGACCTTTGTAAAAAAGAGAATACTCTACATATTTAGCCATCGTCCTACAACAGATGATTGGACCCCAGGTTTCAACAATTTTTCCGCAGTTCTTGCATTTCCACTTACCATATAAAGGAAACCATCTCTGAACTACTTCATGAATAGCTGTCCCTATTCCCGTGTAGTAATCTTCTGCGAAGGAGTTTCCAGAAGGTCTTCCGTAGATTAAGCTTAATGCTAAATGTGTGGGGCAGAATAAGGATAGAGCGGAAGTTCTCAGTTCATAATCAGTACAGTCAATATCTGTAATTACTCTTGATTCGGTCGCTTCCCTTACTACTCGGTGAATCTCTGCCTCTATTCTTGAGAAATCTATCTTTGTCATGGTTTGCACATATTCTTTATAACTCTAAGAATCTTTGGGGGAGCAGTTTCAGGATCCATTTTACCTTTTGGGAGTCTCGGTAGATCTAAAATTCTTGTATCAAATTCGTCCCTCAGTTCTTTCCATATACGTCTATTACATTCATATCCCGCAAGGTCGCCGTCACATACAATACACACTATTTCTATTCCCTTCGCTGCTAATAGGTTGCTTTTGTATTTATCCCAATTATTCACGCCGAAGAAGCTCATGGCTGGGATGTTGTGCTTTATTAAATTTAAGGCATCGCTTATACCTTCTACCAAGACTACAGACTTGTCATTGTGCAAGTCGTAGGGAAACATTGCCTTCTTTACCCATTTACCTTTGCTGAATCTATGGTATCCATCTCCATTTCCCTCTATCACATATCCCACTGTCTCCCCAAACATTTTAATTGGAAATAATATTCTTTCCATTCCAGACTTTTCATCGTAATAGCTCATAGCTCCGAACTGTCGTAGAAATTCCTTAGGGTAAATTATTCTCTTCCTTTTCCAACTTTTATTCCATCCAGAAAGACTAGCTATGTTTGTAATTTCTGGCGGATTACCTTCACTTTCTGCAATCTTGTCTCTGATGAGTTTCCCAAGACTTTCCGAGTCTATGCTTTCAGTTTCGGAGAGTTCTTTAAGACCTATCTTTTTAGCCAGGATATTCCAGTTTCCAGATTTACCGCAACCAAAACAATGAAATGTCCCGACTGGGACCTTTGGATTATCTATGTTTACAGAACAAGACGGATGTCTTTCTTTGTGCCATGGGCATCTTATTAGTATGTTTTTGTCTCCCACCTTCTTTGGTGGAGGAATCTTTTCTAATTCCTCCACTACAATGTTTCTTTTCTCCTCTCTGGTGATCATTTCTATCCCAAACCTATTTATTCCTGTCTTTCATCTGTTCCACTTTTCTTATCGATGCGTTTTAAAGCCCACCTTTTCACTTTTCCTGATGCATTCTCAACTATATATCTTAGGTCGGCGTCAGTTAGTTCCTCTTCAATGGTTTTAAGTTCATTCAAAGTGTGAGTCGGAGACATCTTCCTGAGAAGGATGTCTATAACCTTACTGGATACGTTCTCCTCTGTTTCATCCTCGGAGACTACTACGCTTCCTTCCTGCTGAGAGACAGATATTCCTTTAGATTTGTATCCTGCTTCTGAATACTTGCTCGCAAAAATACGTGTTAGCTCTGCCTGAGCCTCTTTGGTTTCAAGTATTTTCTCTGCCTCATTTGGAGGAACTAATTCGAGTACACCGCTGGTAACATAAGCACGGAAGTCCATGCTCTCTTTCAGTAAGCTGACGGGAACTTGATCGGTAATACAGATAGGGATGTATGTTTTGGGAATGTTTATCGATTCCATTCTCCCGCTGGGGAGAATCATGCTGAGATTAATTGGACCTTTCGGTCTTGTACAATTTCTGACATATATCTTTTCTTGTTTGAGAGCCTCTTCTAATGTAATTTTACTTCCACTCATAGTATTCCTCCTATTGTTTGTTGTTATTAGTTTTATTACTGACACTAAGACTAGCTCTCGGTATATATTTTTTTGCTGATACACCGAGAACTTCTCTATAAGCTTTTCTGACTTCTCTATTTGTGCGGAAACCTAAGCAGTATCTCATACTTCTTAGAGATTTGAATACTTTAGGTAAAACGGTCAATATATGAGCTATCGGGACACCAGTCTCATTTTCGAATTCAGTATATTTATGATGTCTTATATGTTTATGATTTCTGCATACATAGCTTCCATTCTCTTCTCTTACAATATTAAAAGCTCTCCCGCATACCTTACAATATGGCACACTTGAGTCTTCACGTATCCTCTTGTTTCTGATAGCGGAAAGAGCAATTTTGCTCTTCGCTCTTTTGAGTATCCTGTCTATATCACTATGAGGGATTCCTGTTATTATTGATAGTTCCTTAGCTGAAAGATTTTCCTTTCGGTTCAGCACATATTCCCATATACAATGGCTTGATACAGCTTTAGAATAGAAGCTACATGACCTAGCTTCACATGGGACTACCAGTCGTGATTTTGTAAACGGGCATATAAAATTAAATCCTTTCTTCATTTCAGAGACCCGATATTGCTAAGAATACTGCTAAAGATTTTTTTATTGCAGATTTTCTCGAAGTAGTATGCTCCCATACATACGCAGTCGCCTATGTGTTTCGGCAGAGCTTCCATAATTTTTTCGTAGGTATTGATTCCGTATTCCTTCTTCAATGCATTCTTCCATGCGGCTGCTGTGAGGAGACTGACTTCACAGTTTCTGTTACAGGCAGACTGTAAAAGAATTCCTATTGCAATGTTTATTATTTCATTATTTAAGCCTTTATGCCTTGACTGATATCTTTCTATTATTATGACATTTGGATTGCATCTTGACAAGAGGGTCTTGATTTCGTTTCCGAACGATTTTACATGGCTCTTCAGTTCCTTACTCTTTAGTGTCATGATTGGAAAATTCATGATTCCGCTTTCTGCGATTTTGGCGTCTGCAGTCACGCTAGCATACGCAAAATTGGACTTTCCTGGGTCAAATGCTGTTATTTTGCTTTTCATCGTATTTCCCTACGAAATATCGCTTTAGACGTCCCTTTTCGTATAATATCTATGGACAGTTTACATCCTGCAAATCTACACTTATATATATAGAGGGGTTCTCCTTTATGCTTTCTTTTGTATAGTTTACTGGTAAAAACTGTCAAAATAGCTAAATAGCTAAAAATATTAACGAAATTGGCATTTAAGCCTTAATTTGTCTTAATTTGCTTAAATGTAGGTATATTTGCTTTGTTTACCGTTAAATATTTACAATAAACGAAAAAATGTAATAAAATTAGTAGGTTACGGGCAATGTGATTTTTTGGGTCAAAAAATGAGAATAATACCAGTCGCATTTAAGGAAGGCGAACTGATTCCGCCAAAATACACTAGTGAGGGAAAGAACGTCTCGCCTCCCTTTTTGGTCGAAGATATTCCAAAGAGGACTAAGTTCCTGAGACTAGTATGCCGTGATCCTGACGCTCCTGGTAAGACTTGGATTCACTGGGATATCACCTTCAAGAAAACGAATAAGATTGATGAGAATTTCGAAGCAGTCAAGAAGAATTTGATTGTAAAGAAAGGACGCAATAGCTGGAACAATAGATTCTACCAGGGACCGAAGCCTCCAGAAGGAGAGGTTCACAGGTACTATTTTGTACTGTATGCAATTGATGCGAGAGGTTCTATTTGTGATAAGGCTGAAACATTTGGAGTGTTTGGTCGTAGGAAAGGATCTACACTGTCTTTTCTGCTGTCGGTTGCTCGCCTTATCTTGAACGAGGAAGGTTGAATATAGTGTATGCCCCTGGTGGGGGTTCAGTATTTCATAGGGAGACGTCAAATGGCTTTGCGATACATCAGAGCTAGGAAAGGACTGACGTACTTGAGGGAAAAAAGGACGAGTGTTCCCACTCGTATAGACCAACTTGAGACTAATCCTTATCTCATTGCTAGAGACGAACTCGTCCCTGCTGCAGTTGAAATGCAGAAGAAGGCCGTCAAGGTAGACAGAGTCCCTGTCCACTTTTTTCAGAAAATGTCTTTTGGACGGGAATGTTCTTGTACCAAGTTTAGATATAAGTCACCCGATAAAACTAAATGCAATATCTGCTTTGGAAAAGGGATTGTTGGAGGTTTTAATAAAATAGGGACGAGATTGGAAGTTATCGATTCTACTAGACCAGGTCTCAGCCTCTCTGGTATAGAGATAGACGACTCTACTTGTCCGTATCAATTTAAATTGCGGTCAGATTCTCTGACAGGCAATGTTGATGTTGTACTTGATATTCCAGTCCATACTGATGTGGATGCTGTCGTTCTTTACAGCAGTGGCGATGTTAAAGCTTACGTGAAGAAGATAGACCAGCCTTCTTATACATTGTTGAGTAGAAGTTCACTTCGTTCTATTGCAAAAGACCAAAAGCAGTTGAATGTTCGCATCACGTTAAGCAGAGCCTCTCTCTCAGATCAGTCTCCTACATTTACTCACCTTTATATACGTTGGATGATAAATGAAACAGATATCTATGTTGACATGTCTAGGAAGACTGTTTCTGTGAGTATGCAAGAGTTCAACTTGCCAGATTTGTTACAGTCTATATCTGTTTACATTCCTGCGACCATTTCCAGGGTAACTACTTCTGATTTTTTCATAGTTAGACTTACTCCAGATGTGGATATAGATGTTTTTAGAGACGAGGGAAAAAGAAGATACAAAATAACGGAAGTAACTGCAAATAAAGCACTTGGAACTGTTGTGAGCTGGGATGTTACTGCAAGACTTGTTCAGGCTTTTGAAAACTACTCTAGGGTTCCTGAGTAATGGAGGTGTCAATGGAAACATTGAAACTGATGGATGAGCTTGTCATAAGGTACGGTTTTTTCGGCTTATTTCTTTTTTTAGTATCTATATCTATAGTTGTGTATCTGAAATATCTCCGAAAGAGAGTTTTTGTCTTACAGAACCCACATGAGCTGAGTTTAGAAGACCTGAGAAAATATATAAAAAGGGAAGTCAAAACTCAGATGGATAGGCATAGTGTATCTGGTAGTGGTGAAAAGTTGTCCTGGACGGAGTGGTATAAAGACTGCATTAATCGGAAGCAGATGTGCAGTATGGAGTTCAATGAAATCAAATCTTCGGTTATGGAACTGAAAGCTGCTGTTGAAAAGAATGATGACCAGATCAGATCACTTCTTGAAACTATACATAAAAACGAGAAAGCTTTTATGGAAAAATTGCATAAGATAGACAATCAGCTCACCTCTGTATTAACGTTGATAAAAAGAAATAATGGCAGTCGATAAGGAGTAAATAGTATGAGACCTGTTAGGAAGATCGTTAAAGAATTGGAGGATAGGAACTGTTTTTCCTTGGCTAAGGAACTCGAAAGAATAGATGCTGATAGTAGACGCAATAGTTTAAAGAGATTCGCTGGTGAAGAATACAAAGACTACAAGTATGGAGACCCGTCTGGAGCAGCTAGTAGACTTCAGAAAGTCATCGAAACAGTGAGAAAAGAAATTAAAATAGCAGGTAGGATGGCTGGCCCCTTTTTAGCTCCTGCTATTTTAGATTCATTTAGAACTGAATTAATGCAAATGTTATCCCGTGAATTAAATAGGTAAACAATAAGTAAGGAGGATTTGATCATGAATAGTACTATGATGGATATAATTGAAGAGCTAGAAGATAGAAACCAGTTCGCTCTAGCTAAAGAACTTGAGGAAATTGAAGCGGCTAGAAAGACTAGGAAAGTTAGAGTTAAAAGAAAAAAGCCATGGGCGACGTTGCCTCGTGGATGGACAAAAGAAAGCTTAGATAAATTTGCCAGATCGCTTACTAGAAAGACTAAAAGAGATCCGAAAGGATTCGTTCGAGAGTGCATGAGGAAGTTGAAAGGAACACCTATAAAAGACCCTGCTAGATTCTGTGCCTCTCTCAAGGATCAATATTTAGGAACTACTATGTGGAGACCTGGCAGAGGAGGTTATAAAGCTTCGAGGAAGTACAGAAAATAAGGGGAGGGGTATTGATGGCTAGGAAGTTCAGACCAGAGTATCTAAAGAGGATGTCATTTGAAAAGTTTTGGGACGGAGCGAGAAAGTTCTTTCTTGATATCGAATATGCGGCTGCAAGAGATCATTTTAAAGATTGGCTTATAGACTCGGGATGGCGAGAGAGGAAGATAGAAGAGCTTATGGAGCTTGATATAGAAGATCTCAAATATTTGGGCATTTACAATGATTTGAAGGAGGAATACAAGAATTGGAAGGAGAGATATATGGAGAAGTTGGGAATTGTGGTTTCGAGACTAGTAGACAATCTTGTTAGAAGAGGACACATCGATGTCGCCTTTGAACTTGCCGTAGCTGCTGGGAAGAAGATCAAAGTTAGATATCTTACAGTAAAAAATCCTTGGATTGAAAATGGTCGTATATATTTGGTGATAAACAAGAAGGAGTACGGATACGCCCCTAAGAAAGGGTATGGCGGCGCTAAAGTAATAGTAGAAAAATTCAAAGAGAAGCGTAGAAAAGAAGGTATTGGAAAGGCATTGGCATGGTTTAAAACTGTAACTATACTGAAGGAGCGTGAAGGTAAGCCCGTTAGAGATACGAAGACGAGAAGGCGAAGGTAAGGAACTTATAAAAGTTAAATGTCATGAGAGAAGTTAATATAGTAGAGATTGGCAGGGATCCCTACTACGTCATTGTTGACATACGAGGAAGGAAATATAAATATACTGTTAATAGTGAGTATGCTGTACGAAAGTTTGTGAAACGTTTGCGTTCTGTGCATTTGTCTGGTGGGGAGGGGTATCGAGCTCTGAATTGGTTTAGAAAAAGATTTAAACCGAAGGAGTGCCGTTTATAGGAGGTTGGCATGTCAGATCTTGTTACTGGTATTGTGATGAAATGTAAGAAAAAAGATTATAAGAAAGGTCGTCCCTGGTGTATCTATAAGCACGATCCAAAGGATCCGTCTAAACCTTTGAATCCTCAACCTAAAGGTTGGCCGAAGCATTACAAAACTAAAAAGGATGCTGAATACGGACTAAAAATGATGAAGACGTTTGGGTCTGTTGTCAATGCTTTGCGCAATAGAGGAGAGACGTGTTTATCTTCTAAACTGGAAGACGTGTTAAATGAATGACGGATGAGTGATATGATTGCTCTTAGTAAATTTGATAAAATAATAGCTAAAGCTTATAACGACTTACGGAGAGATATAGAAGCGTCGAAGATAATAATAAGATCTGCAGGAGATTCCATAATAAAGGACACAAAAAGAAAGGTCGAAAAGCTTCTTTTAAGCCTCGATAAATTTTCCGAAAAGTTAAGAAAATTAAAAGAAGCTTATACATCAGACAAACATTCCAAGGCTGTTTCTTCATCGTATATAGGCTCTGCACGTCGCATCGAGAAACCGAAGATACCTTCTCCAAAAGCTCCTAAAAGCGTAAAATTACGGCAAGCTGACAGAAATTTCCGTATAATGGAGACGTACAGACAGTACGCTAAGGAGCTTATGGATATAGAGGAAAGGTTGTCTAAGATTCCCAAAAGAAGTGTAAGATCTGTCATACCGAGTATAAAAGCAGCTAGGATTAAATTCAATAAGATATTTCAGCAAGCTCGTGACGCCTTAGAAGCGATAGCGAAAACAGTAGTCCCCAAAAACCTAATAAATGCGGGCAATTACGTAAGGAAAGAAATCCTTAAGAGGGCTATACAGAAGAAAATAAAGGTAAAAGTTGAAAGAGCTATTGTTCGGCTACCTGATAAGAAAGACGTGATCTGTGCTTGTTATGTAATAGTTGAGGGAGCTAAAGATATCAATAAAGAGGATGTCGACGTGTATATTAGCCTATGGTGCGTTGTAGATTTGAACGATATGGTGTTCTCTGAGATGAGAGCCCGCATCGATTCTGAGTACGTAATTCCTACGATGCTGAAGTCCGAACTTAGATTGAAAGCTAAGGATCGAGCTAAGTTGATGAAGTTTATCGAGAGAGACCTTTCCAGGATGGGTATCCCTTTACTTAAACCTATGAGCATAGAGGTGGACAAAGAAGCTTACAGGAAGGAAGGATTCATTCCAGAAAATATAACTGTTAAAGATAATACTATAACTGTTATAGAATCTGCAGACAAATGTATATTCAATCCTGACGATCCTGTTGGTAAATGGAAACTTAGAAAAAGCTATCTGATAGATTTATATGTCGCTACTATGAAGGCTGCTGGGATACCTTTCACCAAAAATCCTGTTAAGAGTGTTGGTAGGATCCTTTTCCGAAGACCAAAACTGAACAAGGCGAAAAGAGAAGTAACATTTAAGATGGAGATATTGCCTGTCGGACTGACAAAAGATGAGGTTAGGGAAGCCTACTTCAGAAGACTGAAAATCTCCAAAAACGAAGCGGATTTCAGCGAGAAGGTAGGAAATGAGGTTGCACCTGTAATTAAAGTGAGGTTGAAGAAAAAATGATGGAATCTATAATTGCTGAAGTAAAGTCTATAGACTATAATTTTGGAACGGAGATAGAAGGAATCGTTAAAAATAGAAAGATATTATTAGAGCTGAGGAAAAGTGACAGGAAGCGTCAACAAGCGAATCGTGAAGTTATACACTGGTTTCTGTTGGATAAACTTATCGACAGACCTGCAGACATTACTAAGTTTAAGAAGACTATTAGAGTTGCTATGAAGAAAGGAAGACGTGTACCCCTCAGTTTATATGCAGATCTTCTGTCATTACTTGATGATAAGGAGCTGGCTTCGCTATTTGTAATCCTAAATCGTAGGATTCCAGACTGGCTTGCAGATAAGGATAAGGAGATAAAGGTAGCTGCTAGGGTATATGCTAAGATGACTCCCCTGCAGCGTAGAAAAATATCTGAGTCTTTGAAGAAGTATTGGAGGAAGGTAAGAAAGGGAGGGAGAAAGCTAAAAGAGAGCAGACTTGCAGAGCTTCTACGAGAGAAAGCTTCGGAGATTGATCCTATGTATTTTGTTTCTCTCCTGGTCTAAAGAGGCATTATTATGAGTAAACGAGTGATCTACAGAGGAAAATCGTATATATTTAAACAGTCCTTTCTTGATAAGAATGGGAATCCATTAGAACCTGCTGACGATACTTATCCTAGGTATTCTATTTACGATATAAACAATTCTGAAGTTGAAGTAGGAACGGGAAAGCCTTCTAATAAGCCTGGATGGTATGCTATTGATTTTGTTGCCCCGGATAATGCTCTTCTCAGTACTGACGACTGTAGCTGGAGAATAGAATGGTTGTTTGTAGATAAAGAAGGGAATCACTATCTTAAGGTCGAGGATTTTGATCTTGTAGACGAGACTATATCTGCAGCCGATGAAATTTCTCAGCAGTTCATATTTTTAGCTAATAAAGACAATAAACTAATAATAAGACTATTTTCTGAACCCTTTCTTATTAGATTAACGATATATGACGAAGCAGGATCTCCTACGTCTGTTGAAAATGTTGAGCATCCAGGTAATAAAATTGATAAGATAAGAGATGGCGACAGCTATCTTTACAGCTATACGATCCGTGCAGGAACATTTGAAGAGGGACAGACCTACAGCGCTATGTGGGAAATATACGAGAACCCTGATAGTACTCCTGACTATATATGGCAAAAGATTGTTGCAGTCCACTGGAAAGTACTGAGGCTCATCCCAGACCTAAGAATGCTAATAGACAAGATTCAGAAAAAGCAGGGAACTGTTCAGGCTTACAGTGATGCAGATTTGACCAATTACATAGAACAAGGACTGAGAATGCTTAACGGCTGGCATCCAGTTACTTCATACACCTACAGCACTTTGCCCGATCAGTTGTTCATATTTTTGCTCTTGTTTTCTGCGTGGTATGCACTCAACTCACAATATATGCTGGAAGTCGATTCTGCGTTTTCCTTTGGAGGACAGACGGTAACTTTAGATTATGATAGGACTGGTGGTATTGAATCTGAAATTGGAAGATTGATGGAGTTCATAACGGAGCATCTGACCCGAGCAAAAACGGCCGTTTTACGAGGACGGTCATTGGGAATTGTGAGTGTTCGTCCTTATAGAGGTTGCCAGCCTGTCGTTAGATGGGCTACATCTGGCGTAGGAATGAATTTATCTCTTACAAAACAACTAGCATCTATCTTTGACTGGTATTAAGAAGATAACTTTCGGGAGATACAATGATTACTGTTACTTTAAACCCAGAACAGTTTGAACCAGGAGGTGTCTGGTACGGAATCCCAAAGTCTAAGGTCAAGATACCTCTTGGAGTTGAGGGAGCTGTTGAGTACGGGCAAAATAGATTCTACACTATAGAAGGTAAGGTAATAGATTCCATAGACTATGACGGTCTTAGGATTGCAGACTACGTGTGGCATAGTCTTGCAGGAATAAAAATACGTTTAGGACTCTTGGTTCAGAAGGGACTCATCTGCGTTTCTCATAACGGAAGTCCATGTATGAGTCCTTGGGACGTGGTATATTCTTCATTAAGTTCGAGCTCTTCATCGATGTCAAGCTCAAGTTCTTCAAGTAGCTCGAGCTCATCAAGTTTTAGTAGTTCTAGTTCGAGCAGCTCTAGCTCCAGTAGCTCTTATAGCAGTTCTTCGAGTTCGTCCAGTAGTTCTAGTTTTTCAAGTTCGTCAAGTTCCAGCAGTTCTAATAGTAGCTCTAGTAGTAGCTCTTCAAGTTCAAGCAGTAGATCCAGTAGTAGTTCTCTCAGTTCGAGCAGTTCTTCCAGCTCTAGTAGTTCTAGCTCCAGTTCACTGTCTAGTAGTTCAAGTTCTTATAGCAGTTCTAGTTCCAGTTCTTCTTCCAGAAGCTCTAGCAGTTCCAAAAGTTCCAGTTCCTCTTCTTCGTCAAGAAGCTCTAGTTCTGAATCAAGCAGTTCTTCAAGCGTCAGTAGCTCCAGCAGGTCGAGCTCGTCCAGGAGCAGCAGTTCAAGTAGCATAGTTCCTATCACTGTAAATGCTACTCTGTACGATAGCGAGCTCAATCCGATAGGGACGTTTACTTCTGATCCCTATTACGGTGTTCCAGACGGACAGTTACATGAGATCACCTTTAGTAATGCTACTTACGACAATAATCAAGTATATACTATCAAGTTTACATCTGAGCATCCGAAGATACCTCCGTGTCAGGATTATGTAGACGTTAATTTCAACACTGCCAGCGATATACGCTATGCGTATGATCCTTACAGTACTCATTGGCTAGCTTTAGATTTGGTCTTCTCAAGGCAACTTCTCAGTGTAAAAATGAAGTTATGTCCCTGATTGGGAGATGAATAATGTCGAAAAACTATAATTGTACAAATGATTTTAACAACACAGGATCTCTGGAAGGGACGGATGTAAATATATACGTCGCTTATCTTCAGGCTGTCATCACACTACCCTTTAAACCTCCTGAATGGTCGATGCTCGAGTGGACACAGAACAGATATAACTTAGGCGTATCTGCTGAAAAATACATCCCTACTACTATTACTAATCTGCCTGTTCTTGACTGTAGTGACTATTACGATTCAGGGGAGCTAAATGGTATAAATGTGAATATATTTACCGCTTATCTACTTGCTGTTTCCACTCAGGCTTTCAAACCTCCTGACTGGTCAATGCTTGAATGGACACAAAACAGGTATGATCTTGGCGTCGCTGTAGAGAAATATGTCCCCGTTGTCATTACAAGACTTCCTAATCTGTACCCGAGCAGTTCGAGTTCCAGTCACAGCTATTCCAGTTCTAGCAGTAGTCTGTCCAGTTCGAGTTCTAGCAGCTCACTTTCTGTGAGCTCTAGTAGTTCCAGCAGTTCATTTTCACTAAGTTCTAGCAGCTCATATTCCAATAGTTCGTCTTCAAGTAGTTCTTCTAGTTCTCTGTCTATTAGTTCTAGCAGTTCATTTAGTTTGAGCAGCTCGTCAAGCTGTAGTGTAAGCAGTAGCTCCTCAAGTTCGTTATCTAGTAGCTCTTCTAGCTCCCTGTCGAGCAGTTCAAGCAGTTCCCTTAGCTCTAGTAGTTCCAGTTCCAGTTCTTCTTCCAGTTCAAGTTCTAGCAGTTCGTTCAGCTCTTCGAGCTCAAGTTCAAGTTCTTCTGTCAGTTCTAGTTCTAGCTCTTCTTTCAGCTCCAGTTCCAGCAGTTCAAGTTCATCTCTAAGTTCGAGCTCAAGTAGCTCAAAAAGCAGCAGCTCTTCAAGTTCATTGTCTAGTAGTTCTTCCAGTTCCTTATCTAGCAGTTCGAGCTCTTCGTCAAGTAGCTCAAGTTCCTCATTCAGCTCCAGTTCCAGTTCTTCACTTAGTAGCTCTTCGAGTTCATCCTTAAGCTCGAGTTCAAGCTACAGCTTATCCTCTAGCAGCTCCAGCAGTTCTAGTTCAAACTCGTCGTCAAGTAGTTCTAGCAGTTCGTATTCTACCTCAAGTAGTTCCAGTAGCAGTTATTCCCTTAGTTCGAGTAGTAGCAGTAGTAGCTCACGTTCTTCGTCCAGCCGTTCCTCCTCATCATCGAGCCGATCTTCTTCCTCTAAAAGCTCAAGTAGTACTTCTGTCAGTTCAAGTTCCAGCAGTCTTCAACCAATCTTTGTGATCGCTAAGCTTCTGGATAGTAACTTAGACGAAATAGCTACGTTTACTTCCGACCCGTACTACGGAGTACCAGATAATCAATACCATGACATAACATTTACAAATGCTACCTATTCTAGTGAGCAGGTCTATGCTATAGACTTCCTTTCTGAACATCCACATATACCACCTTGTCAGAACGCAGTTACCACATATTTTAACACTGGAACTATTTCTTCTATGTATGACAGCTTCAGTACGTATTGGTTAAGCGATACGCTGATATTCTCTACTCAGTTGGAAAAAATAAATATGAAATTATGTCCGTAATGAATTAGGAGGTACAAGTGACTAAAGAAACTAAACTGTTTAATTCTTTAAATGCGAATGACAGAAAAAGACTAAGAATCTATGAGGATGAAATAAACGAAGTCGGTAAAATGTACAAGGACGCATTTTTAGATGTTGCATTGCAACGTTCTATTAACGAAGAAGCATTAATGGAACTTGAGGACCGAATGGAAGCCATGCGACGTTCAGCGTCAAGAAAACTTGGGAGAGTCGCTAAAATATGGCCAAAGATTCCTGATTATGCTTTTGAGACCTTTCATGTAAGACTCATTAAGTCTATGAGAGATTGAGGTGTTCCGATGAAGGATAGCTTGTCTAGAAAAATTTGTAGCACATCGCTTTGGTCTCTTGAAGGGGATGAAATGAAGACGATCATTCTACAGTTGGAAGCAAAGGGACACAAAGATTTGGCTAATGAGATAAAAGCAATTCAAGGGTTGCCGCTTAGACACACTATTATCGATAGAGGACGGGATAGAACGTCTGGTCTTCAAAAGTTTCGGAACTTATTAAAAAAGAAGTTAGGTAAGGATTATGAGGTTACACTTGATATCGTTATTAGAGATATAATATAGGATAAATGAAACGATTGTTGAAAACTATTGGGGGAAGTTCTTAAGGTGTGAGTGAAACTGAAGTGTAATGAGAGATTGAGGTGTTCCGATGAAAGACAGTTTGTTTAGAAAATTCTGTAATACGTTACCTGTATGGACGAAGAGTTTTGATAAGTTATACAACACAACACGATATCTTAGTGATTTACTGAAACGTGGAGGTTATGCGTCAGGTAGTCGTGAGTTGAAGACCATCAGGAAAATTCTTGAGGATATGGATAAAATTGAAGATACAATGCATCTACTTGTAAGGTCTGTGGAAATAAATCAAGGTAAGCGTTGTCGTGACTTGCAGTAAAGGTGAATCACAAAAACTTAATTTTTGACTACGGGCAAGTTAAGTGAATACGATGAACATAGGAGATATCATGAGAATAGATATAGTTCGCGATATTGACCTTATTATAGATAGAATATTGGGAAAAGAATTCAAGAGAGTAGAGCGAGCGTACCTTAAGAAGGGTGCGATTGGTCAGATTATAGAGTTGCTAGAGGCTGACTATGCAGAAGCTGAGGAAGATTTGGAATTGAAACTGGAAAATGAAGATTTGATAGACAGTAAAGAAGGAGAAGTATTCTATGCAGCATCATCTCTTATGCAGGAAGCCATTGACACTTTTAAAGAACTTGATAATAAGCTTGACAAAGCACTATCTCTCGTAAATAAAGCTATAAAGAAATATAAGCTTTTAAGGAAAGTAGTTAGTAAAGATGAGAAGACGTCACCTCTAAGGTACTAGAGGTGTACTTGCCCGTCAGGGGAATAAGTATTAAGCAGTAGGACTAAGTATAGTAAGATTAATAATATCAGATAAGAAAAAGAAGTTTGTGATGAGGAGTAAAGTGAGAAGATATCGTTGTGAAGTGTTGGGTGAGACAAGGGAGATGGTAGCTGAAATGGCTGAAGACATTATGAAGCGCTTGGATGAAATAGAGGAAATAGAAGGTGATATTGAGTCAGAATTAGATGATATGGGTTTACTGAAAGCTAATGAAGGAAGAGTATTTTATAAAATGTCATCCTTTATGGATAAAGCCAGAGCCACGTTGAAAAGATTCTTGAAGATAATATGAACATAGTAGAAATATATATTTTAAACTGTGAGTCCTCTACTCCTAAGAGGAGACCGCTTTGTAGAATGCTCAGCAAAACAAATGCTGGATTGGATAAAATTGGGGAGGATGTAGAACGCTTCAGGAAAGCTGCGTTAAGAATAGAAGGTCGGCTGAAGTAATCTAAAGTAAGGGAATAGTAGAGGTGTCAAGTACCTTGTATATAGACTGAATAACTAGATTAGTCGGTTACTATGCCTAACTATAATTGTACCAACGATTTTGACAATTCTGGTGTTCTAGACGGGATAGACGTTGATATCTATTCTGCTTATCTACTTGCTGTTTCCACTCAGGCTTTCAAACCTCCTGGATGGTCAATGCTTGAATGGACACAAAACAGGTATGATCTTGGCGTCGCTAATGGAAAATATCTTCCAGCTACCATAGTCAGCCTACCTGTTCTTGACTGTAGTGACTATTATGATTCAGGGGAGCTGAACGCTATAAATGTCAATATTTTTTCGGCCTATCTCCAAGCCGTAGCTACCCAGGAATTCAAACCTCCTGACTGGTCAATGCTTGAATGGACACAGAACAGATATGATTTGGGAGTAGCTTCTGGCAAGTATGCAGCAGTGACTATTACAAGGCTCCCCAATCTTGAACCTAGTAGTTCAAGTTCTAGCTCTTCAAGTTTGAGCAGTTCAAGTAGTTCGTCCAGCCTTAGCAGTTCATCAAGTTCAAGTTCGTCTAGTTTCAGTAGTTCAAGCAGCTCTTCTTTAAGTAGTTCAAGCTCTTTCAGTTTAAGCAGTTCAAGTTCGTCTAGTTTCAGTAGTTCAAGCAGCTCTTCTTTAAGTAGTTCAAGCTCTTTCAGTTTAAGCAGTTCAAGCAGTTTTAGTCTCAGCTCCTCCAGCTTTTCGAGTTCTTCTAGTAGTCTTAGCGATTCGAGTAGTTCGAGCTCTAGCCTTTTGCCTATAGTTGTGACGGCAATTTTGTTAGATGAAAAGATGAAGGAAATAGCTATATTTGATTCTGACCCTTACTATGGCATCCCTGACGGGTTGAATCATGACATTATTTTCAAAGGTGAATATTCTGCTAATGTTGTTGTTGCTATAGCTTTCAAGTCTGAGCATCCGCATCCACCTCCTTGTCAGAAAGCTATCACTGCTAGGTTTGATACAGGCGAAATCACTTTATTTTACGAGGAAAGCGAGAAATTATGGATGTGTGAAGACCCCGTGAAATCGTCGCTGTTAGATTCAATTAATATGAAGCTTTGTTAGTGAAGACTAGCCGTGCCTAATTATAATTGTACTAATGATTTCGACAACTCTGGGGCTCTGGACGGAATTGATGTTAATATTTACACTGCTTATCTTCTGGCTGTTGGAACAATCCAATTCAAGCCTCCTTCTTGGAGTATGCTTGAATGGACACAAAACAGATACGATATTGGAGTAGCTAGTGGTAAATATGAAGAAGCTACCATAGTCAGCCTGCCTGTTCTTGACTGTAGTGACTATTATGATTCGGGAGAACTAAATGGTATAAATGTGAATATATTCACTGCCTATTTGCTTGCAGTATCCACTGAAGCCTTCAAACCTCCCGATTGGTCAATGCTCGAATGGACACAGAACAGGTATGATCTGGGAGTAGCCTCTGGTAAATATACAGCGGTAACTATTACAAGGTTACCTAATCTTTACCCAAGTGTCTCTAGTTCTAGTTCCAGCTCAGCTTCTGTTTCCAGCAGCTCTTCCAGCGTATCGTCAAGCTCCTCGAGCAGATCTTCTTCTAGTCTTAGTTATTCGTCCAGTAGCTCATCAAGTTCGTCGGGATCGTTCTCGTATTCTTCTAGTTCGAGAAGCTCTTCGAGCTCTAGTTCCAGCTCCTCTTCAAGCTTATCTAGTAGTAGTTCTTATTCAAGCAGCAGTTCCTACAGCATCTCTTCGTCCAGTTCTTCTTCTAGCTCCGAAAGCAGTTCAAGTTCTTCAAGCTCAGTCAGTTCATCTAGCAGTTCTATCAGCTCTAGTTCCAGCAGTTCATTATCTTCAAGCAGTTCTTCTAGCTCATCGTTAAGTTCAAGCTCATCTATTAGTATTTCTTCAAGTTCGAGTAGCTCTTCTGTAAGTAGTAGCTCAAGTTCTTGTTATTCCAGCTCTAGTTCTATGTCTAGTAGCAGTTCGAGTTCTTCAATCTCAAGTAGCTCATCTAGTATTTCTAGTAGTTCGTCTTTCTCTTTGTCATTGAGCAGTTCTTCAAGTCTATCAAGTTCCAGCTTTAGTAGTTTAAGCTCATCAAGCAGCTCGTTCTCTATTGTTAGTTCTAGTTCTAGCAGTTCATACAGCCAGTCGTCAAGTTCTTCATCGAGTTCACTCTCGATCAGTTCTTCTGTATCTATAAGTTCGAGTAGTTCTAGTTCCTCTTTAAGTAGTTCATCCTCTAGCATTTCCAGTTCGTCAAGTTTTTCTATAAGTTCGTCAAGTAGTTCATCTGTTAGTACTTCATTCAGCAGTTCATTGTCTTCAAGCATCTCGTCTTCATCGTCGATATCTGTATCAAGTTCAAGTTCATATAGCATATCAATCAGTAGTAGCAGTAGCTCTTCATTTGTAAGCAGTTCTAGTTCCAGCAGCTCTAGCTCCTCAAGTTACTCCTCTTCGAGTTCCATTAGTTCGAGCAGTTTATCTCTTAGCAGCTCCAGTAGTTCGAGCAGTTTATCTCTTAGCAGCTCCAGTAGTTCAAGTTTCAGTAGTTCAAGCATCTCGAGCGGTTCGTCAAGTTCTTCTAGTTCTCGTAGTAGTTCAAGTTCCTCATCCTGGTCTAGCAGTTCTTATTCGTTTAGTTCGAGTTCTAGTTACAGTTCTTCGTCTATGTCCAGTTCGAGCAGTTCCAGTTTGTCATCTAGCAGCAGCTACAGTTCATCCCTAAGCTCTAGTTCCAGCAGTTCAGGAAGCAGTAGTTCGTCAAGTTCCCCGTCTAGCAGTTCATCTTCGTCTAGCTCCTTTAGCAGTTCTTCTACCTCTAGCAGTTCTAGCTCTTCTTTAAGTAGCTCTTCTTTTAGCTTGTCGTCGAGCTCTTCTTCATTAAGCTCGTCGTCGAGTTTTTCTATGAGCTCTAGTAGCTCATCAAGTTATAGCTTTAGTAGCAGTTCCTCCAGTTCTTTATCTAGCAGTTCTAGTCACTCGTCTAGTAGTAGCTATTCGTCAAGTGGTCTTAGTAGTTCATCGTCTAGCAGTTTAAGCTCAAGTTCTTCTAGTAGCTGGTCTACCAGTTCTTCAAGTTCTTATAGTTCGAGTTCCAGTTCAAGTAGCTCAATTTCCAGTTCTAGTTCTTCATCAATCAGTTCCAGTTCATCCAGTTCGTCGAGCTATTCTAGTAGTAGTTCATCTTCATACTCTTCCAGTTCAAGTTCCTCGCTGAGTTCTAGTAGTATGTCATCTAGCAGTAGTTCTTCTATAAGTAGTAGTTCAAGCAGTTCGTCATCTATTTCTACTAGCAGTTCCAGTTCAAGTAGCTTGTCTAGTTCGTCTAGTTCCAGTTCCAGTATATCTAGTTCATCCAGTTCTTCAATTTCAATTTCATCATCATCATCATCGTCTATCAGTTCTAGCTCCTCTTCGAGCAGTAATAGTTCTTCGAGTTTATCTAGTAGTAGTTCTTCCAGCTTGTCGAGTTCCAGTTCCAGTTCACTTTCCTTGTCAAGCTCTTCTTCTAGTTCTTCATACAGCTCTAGCTCGTCGAGTTCATCTTTAAGTAGCAGTTCTAGTTCTTCTATCAGTAGCTGCTCCAGTTCGAGCAGTTCTTCGTCGTCGATAAGCTCTTCGAGTTCCAGCAGTTTTTCCAGTTCATCTTCTGGGTCTAGTAGCTCTAGTTCGTCCTTTAGTAGCAGTTCTTCTTCTAGCTCGTCGTTAAGTTCTTCCAGTAGTTCTTCTAACTCCAGTTCCTCTTCAAGTTCAAGTTTATCGTCATCGTCTAGCTATTCACAAAGTAGCTCGTCGTCGAGTTCATATAGCTCGTCATCTCTAAGTTCTAGTTCGAGCAGTTCTTCGTCAGAATCTAGCAGTTCCAGTTCTTCCGTCAGTAGTAGTTCTAGCAGTTCATCCGTCAGCAGTAGCTCCAGTTCATCTTATAGCTCAAGTAGTTCTAGTTCCAGTTCAGTTAGTTCTAGTTCTAGCTTCAGTAGCTCCAGTAGTTTTTCCAGCTCTAGCTCGTCGTCGCAGTCCAGCAGTTCAAGTTTATCACTTAGTAGTAGTTCGTCTAGCTTCAGTAGTTCCAGTTCCAGTTCTTTGTCGTCAAGTTCTATTAGCTCTTCTTCGAGTTCGTCGATAAGCAGCAGTTCGACCAGCTCAAGCTCGAGTATCTCTTTAAGTAGCTCAAGTAGTTCTAGTTCCAGTCTTAGCAGTTCTAGCAGTTCGAGTTTAAGCAGTTCTAGCAGTTCCTCTAGTTCGTCGTCCATATCTAGCAGTTCCAGTTCTTCTTTCAGTAGTTCCAGTTCATCTCTTAGTAGCAGTTCTAGTTCTTCGTCCATCAGCTCCAGCAGTTCTAGTTCCAGCTCGTCGATTAGTAGCAGTAGCAGTTCGAGCAGTATTTCTAGTTCTAGCTCATCTTCGCTATCTAGTAGCTCAAGCAGTTCATCTCTTAGCAGTTCAAGTCTTAGTAGCTCAAGTTCTTCCAGTTTTAGCTCCAGTAGTTCAAGTCTTAGTAGCTCCAGTAGTTCTAGCTCCAGTTATAGCAGTTCCAGTTCTTCGAGTTTCAGTAGTTCCAGTTCTTCAAGTTTTAGTAGCTCTAGCAGTTCGAGCATTAGTTCGAGTAGTTCCAGTTCAAGTATTAGTAGTTCTAGTAGCTCCAGTTTTAGTAGTTCCAGTAGTTCAAGTCTTAGTAGTTCAAGCTCTTCCAGTTCGAGTAGTTCAAGCTTCAGCAGTTCAAGTTCTTCTAGTCTTAGCAGTTCAAGTTCTTCTAGTCTTAGCAGTTCCAGTAGTTCGTCTGTAAGCAGCTCTAGTAGTTCAAGTCTTAGCAGTTCAAGCAGTTCTAGTTCTAGTTCTAGCTTTAGTAGTTCAAGTAGTTCCTCTCTAAGCAGCTCTTCAAGTAGTTCGAGTAGTTCAAGCTTCAGCAGTTCCAGTAGTTCGTCTGTAAGTAGCTCTAGTAGTTCTAGTTCCAGTCTTTCGAGTTCTAGTTCTAGTTCGCTGTCGTCGAGTTCAAGTAGCTCTTCCATGAGCAGTTCAAGTTCTTCCAGTTTTAGTAGTTCAAGTTCTAGCAGCTCAAGTCTAAGCAGTTCGAGTAGTAGCTTTTCCTTAAGTAGCTCCAGTTCTTCTAGTTTGAGTAGCTCAAGTTCCAGCAGTTCCAGTTTTAGCAGTTCCAGCAGTTCCTCTATCAGCAGTTCAAGTTCTTCCAGTTTCAGTAGTTCCAGTTCTAGTCTTTCGAGTTCCAGTTCTAGCTCTCTATCGTCGAGTTCAAGTAGCTCTTCTATGAGTAGTTCGAGCTCTTCTAGTTTGAGCAGTTCCTCCATTAGTAGTTCCAGTAGTTCCAGCTCCATCAGTTCTAGCAGTTCTTCCTTTAGCTCCTCTAGCAGCTTGAGCAGTTCAAGTTCTTCCAGCTTTAGCAGCTCTAGCAGTTCGTCAAGTTTTAGCTCCTCTTCTTTGTCCAGCAGTTCTAGTTCATCTATCAGTAGTAGCTCTATTTCTAGTTCAAGTTCTAGTTCTTCTTCAAGCTTGAGTTCTAGTAGTTCGAGTTCTTTATCTAGTTCCAGTTCTTCGTCCAGTAGCAGTTCTAGTTCTAACTCTTCTTCAAGTTCTAGTTTTTCTCTTAGTAGTTCATCAAGTTCATCTTTAAGTTCGAGCTCGTCGAGCTTAAGTCTAAGTTCAAGCTCCTCTTCAAGCTCTAGCTTTTCTATCAGCAGTAGTTCACGCAGTTCAAGTTCTTCGTCAAGTTCAAGTTTCTCTCTTAGCAGTTCTTCCAGTATGCCCCCTGAAAACTGGAGAGTATATGGTAACCCAGAAGGTGCTGTAGATTGGGATGATCCTGGTATAGATAGCGATTTTGAAGACTTGATTGTAGACGAACTTGCAAGACTCGCATTTGATCCAGATGAGAATCAAACCGCTGGAACGTGGCGCACCGTATTCAATAGCGGTATAGTTGATTGTAAGTGGGGAGAGTGTTGGTGGGACGGAGATAAGGACGATGATACAGAGTTCCACGTTAAGTTTAGAACAGCGAATCAGCGTGAAGACCTTGATAGTGCTGCATGGACAGACCTTATTGAGTTGGATAACGGTGAAGAAAATGCTGAAGACAGCAATGCAGAAGACGGTAAGTATATAGAGATACGGATAGAACTAAACAGACTTCATGAAGGTCTTACTATCGCTGTGGATGAATTTCATTTACAATTCTTCGGAGAATATGTAAGCGTAAGTTCTAGCTCCAGCTCCAGCAGCTCGAGTAGAAGCAGTTCCAGCTCTTCAGAAAGCTCCAGTAGTGAGTCTAGCTCGAGTTCTTCTTATAGTTATAGCTCAAGTTCGAGTTCTTCCAGTTCTTTCAGTCATTCGAGCTCTTCCAGTTCCCTCTCTAGCAGTTCTTGCTCATCCTCAAGCAAGAGTTCCAGATCATCCAGCTCGTCAAATTCAACTAGTTCTTCTTCAAGTAGCTCAAGCTCTTCGAGCAGCTTTAGTGCAAGTAGTTCAAGCTCTTCTAGTTCTATTGTTTCAAGCTCTAGCTCGAGTTCTAGTGAAAGCAGTTCCAGTTCGTCAAGTTCAAGTAGTTCTTACAGCAGCTCCTCAAGCTCTTTAAGTTCTAGTTCAAGTTCTTCGTCGAGAAGTTCAAGTAGTTTCAGTTTTAGTTCGTCTAGTAGCTCAAGTAGTAGTAGCTCAAGCTCCAAGTCTTCATCTGCTGGGTTTAACAATTTCGGGTTTGGTTATTTCTACTACGGTCTGCCTATTCCTGGCATAGTCGATTCTTCTCAGAAGACGACGTCTGGCTTCAACTATTTTAATTACGGTTTACCCTTCAATACTATATGTTAAGCATAGGTGAACAATTATGGCTACTTGGTATATAGACTACGAAAACGGTGACGATTCCAACGGTGGAACATCTTGGTCGGATGCGTGGAAGAGCTTGGAGATGGCAACTACCGCCAATGGAGTATCTCCAGGGGATACTGTAAAAATAGCAAAGTCTCCCGATCCCGTCAGTATAGGAGATGCTACGTGGACAGATAATTCCGATACAGTAACGCTTGCGTCTGCTAAGACTGCCGAAATCGATAATTGTGAGACTGCATGGACTCCAGCTGCAAACGTGACTCAATATAACGAAACCACGAACAGGAAACAAGGTTCATACTCGAGAGAGCTAAGGGTTGCTAGCGGTCACACAGGAGGGAGGATTGCTTATAAAACATTTTCGGCAAAAGATTTGTCTGCTTATTCTAAAATATGTTGCTGGATAAGACCAAACGGTGAAATAGCTGCAAACCGTTTATCGATTAGGCTCTATCAAGATTCGTCTCTTACTACTGAAGATTGTAGAATCACTATTCCATTTAAACTAAAAAAAGACAAATGGCATCCAATTTCATTGGAAATTGACGGTGGTGGTAACATTGGATCTAACATTGAAGCTGTGGAGCTATACGCAGAAGCAGATATAGGATCTGTATATATCTGGATAGATCATATCTTCGCTGCTAATGATTTGACCCTCACTTCACTAATATCAAAAAATACAGCTAATGAACCCTGGTTTACAATCAACACCATCGAAGGAACGACTGTTAAATTAGGCAGGGTTTTGGACAACGGAACGAAGACTAGGAAATACGGGGGAACTACTGAAACGGTAACTACGTATGTAAGAGAGCCGATTAGGCTAGATGACAGTGATCTGTCAAGCAGTCCTGTATTTGCAATTGATGTGTCAGGATCGTCTGGTAATTTGGTCCATTTTGTAGGTGGGTATAATACGACGACAGATTCACGAGACGGATATACCTTTTTTGATGGTATAAATGCGTCCGTAGACTGTATTTCAATCAATTCTAAAACATATTTGAAGTTCAGTTATATCGGTTTGTGTAGGTTTAACTATGGAATGACATGGCTGTATGCAGACAATTGTGAGCTCGAGAAATACTACTCCGCATCAAGCGTTAATGGGTTTAGAATTCGATACTCTGATAATACTAAAGCTGATGACGTATATTCTTTTGCAGATAGTAATTCTGTGAATATTTATAACGACTCTAATGACCTGAACTGGAACAACATAAAGGTAGTTGACTGCACCACTTATGCTCTTAGGCATAAAGGTATGGGAGGCAGCATTAGCAATGTAACTTTACTGAGTTATGCAGGATCGTATGGCGTTTGCTTTGACGTTTCGAAAGGGGGAGTCACATTAAACGGCCTCTCTTGTAGGAATTGTAAGGTGAACTTATATTTAAACGTAGCTAAGTGGTGTAGGTTTATTAACGTCGATATCGATAACAGTTCTGGGAACGGTATAAGGATAGATAGGGGATGGAATAATTATTTCAAAAATGTTGACATAAATACTGTAGGAGATAATGGCATCTTGTTAGACGGGTCTACAAACGCTCACGGTTGTTGCGACAATTATTTTGAAGATGTAACTATCGCTAATGCAGGCGATTACGCTGTTAGGGCAATAGTGGCATATAATAATAAGTTTAGTAACTTGGTTACATCTGGAAGCGGGATAGCTGCTATAAGAGCTGAGAATGCGGAAGTTCTGTTGGAGTATCCTTCTCTATCTGAGTCTACGGAATTCAGTGTTGCGTCGGATAATTCTGTGCCAGACCGTTGTTGTATTAGGTCTAGTCATCATAATCAAGTTGAAGGTGCACACAAAGCTCAATATATGAGGCTTACAGTTGAAAGCGAAGATTCTATTTACAGGACATCTGCTCCGTCTATTAAGTTTACTCCTACTGTAAATGGTAGGTTTCATACTATTGAACCGTTCTTGATTCCAGTTGATGCGAATGTTGAGATTACTATAACAGTATGGTCTAGGTGGGATTCTTCAACTCCACTGGAGGCTTCAGAGAAACCGAGATTGGTGGTCCGAGGATGTGGAGTAAGTGGGCAGGATCAGAATACGAGCGCTTCTGGTGTTTGGGAACAGTTGACAGTTACTTTAACTCCCTCGAGAAAAGGTACTTTGGAATGCTTTTTAGAAGTCCAAAAAGGGACTGACGATACAACGATATATTTTGATGATTTGGAATGGACAACAACATAAGTTTGTAAAACTAATAACTTTAGGAGTAGGAGGTTAAAATGATGGAAGGATTGTATGAAAAGGTGCAAGCAAAATTAAACAAAGTCGGTTATAGAGGAGATATGTTTATTGCCGATTATAGACCTTTGACTAGGAGAACGGCTCACTTGCTAATAGGCTATACCGACGTATTAGGAGAGCCAACTAAAGAAGATGTATCGAATTTCGTATTTAAAACCTTTGAAGGAAAGTTATCTCCTCACGTGGAAACGGCTCGAATACATAAGGACAAGAACGCTGTTACTGTTCTAGTCTCTATGAATACTCCTGTTCGTCCTATTGAGGATGCCAAAAATATGTGTGCAGTAGCTTCTACTTTGTATATCGACACTAAGATTCCATCTACTTGGGAAGTAATTGAGAGAAACGGGGTTAAGTTCCTATCTAAAGTGGAGAAGGATGATATAGATAGTATAATAAAAGCTCGTAGAAGCAGAATGCAAATGCGGTCATCATCTGGTCTATCGTTCGATAGACTGGCTTCTGCTGGGATTATTGCAGCAGTCCCTGAAGTTGGAGATACGGTGAGGTTCTTCAAAGACGACGTCATCCAACAAGGAGTAGTCAAGAATATAGGAGAGAAAACTGCTTCTATTCAGGTTGGGAGGAAAGTTGTCAAGGTAGATCGCAACGCTATTTTTGACATCGTTAAGCTCGGATCCCAGTCCGAGAGGAAGAAACTCAAAGAGATGTACGAGGTCTATAAAAATATTTGGGGGAAAGATTTTGCCGATAAATTATTACCTCATGTAGGAGTTTAAACTTTGGCTAAGCAAAGGAAGAAGCAAAACGTAGTTGTAGATCTTACAAAAATTCAGAAAATAACTGATAGACTGAAAAATTCAAAAGTAGAAAATGTAGATATAGTTTCTAAAGGATTAAAAGATTCTTCCTCCTACGAGGATGCGACGAGGACGATGTTGAAGATGGTACTAAGTGCTATAACCTTAGCGGAGGCTAGATATAAACAGAATAGCACTGACAGGAATGCTTATGCTCTCAACACGCTCGTAGATGCTGCTAGGAATCTGATGGCAGAACTGGAAACTCGTAGTGCGAGGAAAAAGGTTTTAGAAGTAGTAGAATCTATTGCCTCTAGTGAAAGCACTAACTTGATAAAGCAAGTTACTATGAGCGTGGATATGTTAAGGAAGTCTCTGTTGGAGTCTCTTTCTCCGAAAAAGCGGAAGCTTGTACAAGATTCTTTGAAGGTGTTCATGGAAGAGTTCGGAAAGGCATTGAAGACTTACTATGATAATCTGGTAGGGGAAATTTACAAACAAGTAAATTCGCTCAATATGGGAGGTAAAGTTAATGATTGAGATAGGAGATATCATTTCTAAATTGAAGTCTTGTGGTGAAGATACCTTTGCAAATGAACTTGAGACTATCATATCTGCTGGCTCTAAAGTGGTGCCGTCACCTAAAGACGTAGAAAAGATTAAAGCTATAAAAGAGAAGACTAAAAGAGATTACGAGACAGCAAAGAAATTGGCTACCATGTTGGCTGCTGAAATAAAGACTTCTGGAGCTGCTGCTAGACTGGCTAAAGCATCTCTCAAAGTTTATAGTGGTAAGATCGCTAACCGAATCCACGATATCTTCTGGAAGAGATACCAATGGCTTAAGCAAGTAGAAAAGTACGGCATTGGCGAATGAGACCCGTAGTCTCATAGTTACCTTATTATTAATCTATATTTATTGGGAGGCAAAGCAATGAACAAAGTTACAGCTAAGAGACTATATAATCAAATTCGTAAAATCGATAAAGTTCTTGCTGGGAGGTTTTTGGATACTCTTCCGATGGACTATTTGCCTTTTGTGCTCCCTACAAGATTTGGAAGAGGATTCGGAAGAGGTTTGGGGCTCAGAAGAGGAAGAGGACTGCGTCGGCCTGGTCCATTTGGTCTCGGTCCTGGTGGAACTTGTATTTGCCCAGAATGTGGATATACATGTGAGCACGATTGGGGAGTCCCTTGTTATACTATAACTTGCCCTAACTGCGGGAGCCCAATGACAAGAGACGTAAGTAACTTATGATGTTGGGTAGGAGATACATAATGAAGCCCCCGTCAATAGGAATATATCCTAACTATATTACCGAAAAGGGTAAAATAGTTTGGGATGAGATGATAAGGAAGCGGAAAAAAGACATACGTTCTGAATCCGATATAAAAAGACAGTGGGCAATAGCCCTTGTGCTCTATAAGCGGTCATGCCACAAAAGTCGTATAATGCCTTTTACGTCTCATCCCGCTTCTGGCGAGAAAGGTTTACAGCTAGATAAAGATTCTCTTGTAGAGATGATAGCATCTTCCAATAGAAAAGCTAATCATGAGGTGGAGAATTTCTTTAGAGATCTGGAAGATCACGCTCGAAAGCTGACTAGTCAGGTTTTCAATTCTGTGAAATACGATAACGGTCTATATACGATATTATTGCATAGGAAAATTTTTCTATCTAAGGACGTCCCGCCCTCATGGTTGTTTGCCTATTTGGTAGGGAAGCATCACTTCTTGCGATCTGATAGATCGGTAGTAAAGCCTGTAGACACGGTTTCTGATATAGTTGTTAAGGATGATACTAAGAATAAATATCAAGTGTTCGTCTATAATCGTATTAGACTGTCTCGCAATCAAGCTATAATACTCAGTGGGGCAGATGAGAGTTCTAATTCTGGTCAAATAGAAAAGTCGCTTAGTAGATTCTTCAGGTCTCTGATAAAGAAAGGGAAGCTTCCGAAGAGAAGGGAGCTAAAGAATTAACAAGATTTAATAGTTTTAGGAGGTATTAAATGAATACATTCACCAAGCTCCGTAATATGCTTCTTAGCGAAATTGATACGTTGAAGGGGGTTAGAGATGTTTCCGGCCGAAATCCTACCGACGTATTGTTGTCTATTAAGTTTGATGACGGTCATATTCATACTATCTTCCCGAAAGAAGATGTAGCTAGACAACTAGTGGAGTCTGCAGCTTCTGGTATAGACTACTCGCTTTCTGGGGCTGGAAGCCGTGATGACTTTAGAAGTAAAATACCTAACAGAATAATATTCCATAACAGACAGGCGATCGGCGATATTTTGATGATGACATGCGCAATAAGAGATTTCAAAAAAGCTTTCCCTGACGTCCGTGTTAAAGTTATGACTACTGCGATGCATATTTGGGACAATAATCCTTATTTAGATTGGACTCCGTGGGATAGGGAAGATATTATAGATTTCCATGATGCGTCACGGAATCAGGAAGCAATTGAGAAAGCAATAAAGGAAGATAAGGCAGCTGTCATCTACATAGGTCCTTCACGAGGTACTAATGAATCGAATAGAAGGGATCGCCATTTCGCCAATGCTTATAGATTATCTATTCAAGATAATCTTGGCATACATTTTGATCAGGGACCGATAAGACCTGATATTTGGCTGACCGAGGAAGAATATAACGCTCCTCCGTTAATAGAAGGTCATTACTGGATAATAGTAGCTGGAGAGAAAGGAGATTGGACTGCTAAAACATATCCATTTAATCGTTGGCAGACCGTAGTGGATGCCCTACCAGAGCTGACATTCGTTCAGATAGGTTCGAAGGCTCATAAGCATCCCTCCCTCAAAGGGAAAAATGTTATAAATATGGTAGGACAAACTGAAGGAAGAACTGACGGCATCAGAAAATTGTTTAACTTGTTCCTTAATGCCGACGGTTCTGCTGGTCTTGTATCTTTCCAGATGCATTTAGCTGGAGCTTTCAACAAGCCATGTGTGGTCGTTGCTGGAGCGAGAGAACCTGTATGGTTCACTCGCTATCCTGGACAGAGATACTTATCGACTGACGGTTGTTTACCTTGTACTGTAGATTCTAACGGAATGCCTACTGCTTGTTGGTATTGTTCTTTGGAAAGATGTCCTCATTTAGTCGAGGAGCCGAATTCCTCTATAAAGGCTCCTGCGTGTGTATCTATGATAACACCAGAACATATAGTAGACGCTATTAAAAGCTATTATAGAGGAGGGAGATTGTCTTTAACTGAGAATAAGAAGCAGGTATTCAGAAATATAGCAAAGGAGAAGCATGACTGCAGCACCTTGTTCGAGCCTATAGTCTCTGGTAAGAGTATAAGTGAGCTGCCTAGGAAATACGGAATGGAGTTCGGTGGAGGTTCTATTACCGACAAGGACTGGGAATTTATGCTACGGACGGTGAAGAAACATAATGTTAAAAGAGTTCTTGAATTTGGAGCAGGGCTTTCTACTTTACTAATGCTTGACGAAGGTCTAAATGTTACTACTTATGAAACGCAGGAAGCATGGATCAATAAAATAAAAGCTTTCAATCCTAAAGCTGACGTGAGGCTTTGGGATGGTAAGAATTTTCCAGATCCCATTAGCAAATATGATATGGTGTTCGTTGACGGTCCTGCTGGTGGAATTAATAGAGAAGTGTCTACTAAGATTGCCTCGGAATCTTCGGACATCGTCATAATACATGATGCTGGAAGAGAGTATGAACGGAAGTGGCAAGAGAAGTATATTAAGCCTACATTTAGAACACTTATTAAAGGAGGACATCGTTGTCATTTGTGGTTAAGAGATGCTATGCCTTCTGTAGTCGCCCCAGTAATAAAGAACACAAAAGGGTCTGTAAGAATATTGTTCAATGGTAGAGGGGATGGTGGTGCTGAAAGGTCTGTTACATGGATAGCAAATACTTTAGCCTCTGCAGGCTATGCCGTGACTTATCATTCTCCTACCGAAAAACCATGTGCTACGTTTCAATGGCATGGAAGCAAGTCCGTTAAATTCGAGCCTCTCGATAAAATATTTGATCCTTGTGATATTTTATTGTTCTATGTCAATGACTGGTGTTGGGAATTGGACAGTTCGAATCTCAGGAACTTTTTCAGTAAACCTCTCTCGGCTAAGAGAAAGGTAATGTGTTTAAATTATCATTTAGGGGGTGCTGGTAAGGCCGAATGGACAAGGAACTGGGACTTGTATTTATTTTTGAATTCTAAATTAGAGTCTGAGTTGCTTGCGAGGAATCCTGGAGTCAGAACAAAAGTTCTTGCTCCTCCTATCGCCAATCTTAGCGAGTTCTTCAAAATAAGGCCATCCTACAGCGGTAAGTTGAATATAGTAAGGCATAGTTCACAAGGAGATGCCAAGTATCCAAGGAAAAGCTTTAATCAAATGGTTAGTGCTATTTTAGCTAATCGGGAAGATGCTACCATATCATTGATGCCTGCTCCTTCGTTTCTTAAAATAAAGAATTCTCGATTGTTTGTGCATAAGCGAAATGAACCACCAGTTCCTGAATTTTTATCTAAAGGGAACTTGTTCTGGTATGTTTTGCCCGGGATCCCTTGGGATAAGGAGGAGGCTTCTTCTTCAAATCTTAAGCAATATACGGAAGGTGGTCCAAAAGTTATTATGGAGGCTATGGCTAGCGGTATTCCTCCGATAGCTCAAAATCACTCTGGAATGAAGGACAGGATAACTGACGAGACAGGGTGGCGTTGTGATCATTTTGAACAAATGTTGGAAGTGATCACCAATGTTACCTCACAGCTTTTAAGACAAAAAGGTGAGGCTGCTAGGGAGCGAGCGAGGAGCGAGTTTGTAGCAGAAAGATGGATAGAGATGATTCTGGATAACAAAGAATGGAATAAGCCATCAGGATGCAGACCGTGTCAGTCAAGGAGATAGCTTTATGAATTATGCCAAGATATTAAGAGAATTTAGCTCAATACAAAGTTCATATTCTCTACATAATTATGGAAAAGTATTTTATACTACTGTCCGTGCTCATAGACCTACTTTAGCTGTAGAACTGGGAGTTCTCAATGGATATAGTGCTTTACATATAGCTTTGTCTATGAAGCACAATCTTTATCTTTATGGATACGGGGGAACTATTCATTGTTATGATCTATGGGACAAGTATCCTTACAAGCACGGGAGCAAGTCAGAAGTTCAGGCTATTATCGATCGTTACGATCTTCAAGATTTTATGAAGTTGTATGAAGCTGACGCTTATGAAGTTTATAAGGATTACGATAACAACTCCGTTCATCTGTTGCATGTAGACATAAGTAACGACGGAAATACTGTAGAACGAATGATGGATTTATGGCACAACAAAATTGTGATGAATGGTATGATTATGTTTGAGGGAGGTTCTGAGGAGAGAGACAAAATAGAATGGATGGTAAAGTATAATAAAAAACCGATTGCTCCAGTTGTTAGATCTCATCCTGTGATTAGGAGATGCTATCTTTGGGGCATTTATAGGAAATTTCCCTCTTTAACTGTTCTAGTTAAGAAAAGAGAATAGTTTCTCTGGAGAATATAATGAGTGAAGATCACTATATACAAATAGAAATAGATTTAGTAACGGGTACAGGAACAAGATACGTCCGCCTTAAAGAAGGTGAAAGAAAGATATTTGAGTTCAATGTGACGGAATCCGGAGAAGCAGCTGATTTAATAGGATGCGACTTTACTTATATAATAGAAGACAAAGACGGCGTCGAGTGGGTAAGGGTGGAGGACTCTGATTTTGATAAATTAGAAGCTGATAAAGGTATAGTTCGTGCCTTAGTCCCACTCGACATTCCTGAAGGGAACTATGAGTCTGAGCTCGAAATTTATTTTCCTGACGGAGAAATTGACAAGTCTCAGGTAATAAGAATAGTTTTGGAAGAATCTGTTACTGGGCATAGTTCTAGTAGTTCTTCTTCGAGCAGTTCAAGTTCTTCTAGCTCCAGTTCAAGTTCCTCTAGCTCTTTAAGTTCAAGTTCCAGTTCGTCTAGCAGTAGCAGTTCAAGTTCAAGCTTCTCCAGTTCAAGTTCTAGCTCTAGCTCTAGTTCAAGTTCTTCATCAAGAAGCTCTAGCTCTTCAAGTTCCAGTAGTTCTTGGAGCTCCAGCTCCTCAAGTTCTAGCTCTTCATCATCAAGAAGTTCAAGTTCTTCTAGTAGCAGTAGTTCTAGTTCGTCCAGCTCCAGTTCGAGTTCCTCTAGTAGTAGTAGCTCTAGTTCGAGCAGGAGTTCTAGTTCTAGCTCAAGTTCTTGGAGTTCCAGCTCTTCAAGTTCCAGTTCTTCGTCGAGAAGCTCTAGTTCGAGCAGTAGGAGCAGCTCTAGTAGTTCCAGTAGTTCACGAAGTTCCAGTTCCAGTTCTCTTAGCTCTTCTTCAAGTTCTAGGAGCAGTAGCTCCAGTTCGAGTAGAAGTTCCAGTTCCAGCAGTTCCAGCTATAGCAGTAGTAGCTCAAGTTCCAGCTCTTCAAGTAGCTCACTTAGTTCCAGCTCTTCAAGTAGTTCGAGTTCTTATAGTTCTAGCTCTAGCAGTTCCAGTTTAAGCTCTAGTTCAAGTTCTAGCTCATCAAGTGTAAGCTCTTCAAGCAGTTCAGTCAGCTCTAGCTCCTCGAGTAGTCTCAGTAGTTCGTCCTCTAGCTCGCTAAGTTCCAGTAGTTCTAGTTCAGTTAGTTCCAGTTCTTCCAGCAGTTCTCTCAGCAGTTCCAGCAGTTCAAGTTCTTCGTTTAGTTCTAGCTCTTCTAGTAGTTCCTCAAGTTACAGCTCGTCTTCTACTTCCAGCAGTTCCAGCAGTTCCAGCTTGTCTATAAGTTCCAGCAGTTCCAGCTCTAGTTCGTCGAGCAGTTCTAGCAGTTCGCTCAGCTCCAGTTCTAGCTCTTATAGTTCCAGTTCAAGCTCGTCTTATGTTTGCGGTTCGGATTGCACACTTTATGCAGGCAATGAGGAACGAAAATACCAATGCTCTGCGTCATCTGAATATAGTTGGAGGTATTCTGCCCAGGAAGCCTTCAACGGTATATATACGGATTGCTGGATTAGTGCTGAGGATAATGGACCTAATCCAGACGGATCCTGCTATCTCCAGTTTGACTTCTTAGAAAAGAAGAAGATATGTTCTTTCAGAATGGCTCGTAGGGATCCAGCTACCTGCGAGAATTTTCCCAAGAATGTTTCTATATATGGAAGCGATTCTGGGCTTTTTACTGGGGAACAAGCATATCTCGGATCATTTCAGAACGACAATGTAAGTCCAGGTCAATGGGCTCAATGGCATTTCATTCCAGTTCCGCTATGGTTCAGATATTTTAGAATTGAAATTCATTCTATGTGGACAAGCGGATTCAGCGAGCCCTGGGTTGCTGTAAAAGAAGTCGAATTTTGTGAGTCTGTAGAAAGTAGCAGTAGCTCTTCAAGTTCAAGTTCTAGCTTCAGTAGCTCAAGTTCTAGTAGCTCTCTTAGTTTCAGCAGTTCCTCCAGCAGTCGTTCCAGCAGTTCCAGCAGTTCCATCTCTTCAAGTTCTTCCAGCTCCAGTAGCTCTCTCAGTTCTAGCTCTAGTAGTTCCTTGAGTTCTTCAAGCTCTAGTTCTAGCGTCTCATCGAGTTCTAGCTCAAGCTCTTCTATAAGTTCGTCAAGCTCAAGTTCTAGCAGTTCCAGTTCATTTAGCTTAAGTAGCTCAAGCTCTTCCAGTTCGTCTAGTAAGAGCAGTTCTAGCACTTCCAGTTCATCGAGTTTAAGCAGTTCAAGTTCAAGCAGTTCGTCAAGCTCGTCTAGCAGTTCCAGTTCTAGTTCTTCTAGCTCGAGTTCTTCAAGTTCATTCAGCTCTAGTTCTTCCAGCTCGTCTAGCTTTTCAAGCTCCAGTTCGTCTAGCTCTTCTACCGCTGGACTTGAGGGAGCATGGTATGAAGGAAGTCCTTTAAGAAAACATGAGTGCTCTGCTTCATCAGAGTATAGTTGGAGATACGTTGCCGAAGAAGCATTTAATGGAGGAGAAAGCGAAACAGGAGGAGACTGCTGGATTAGTGCTGAAGATAACGGACCTAGCCCAGACGGTTCTTGCTTTATCCAGTTCGACTTCGACGTTGATAGGAAGATAATGTTCCTGCAGATGGCTCGTAGGGATCCTGCGAATTCTGAGAACTTCCCTAAGGATATAAAAGTATATGGCAGTAAGACTGGAGAATTTGAGGGAGAGGAAGACTTCCTAGGTGCCTTCCAAAACGACGATGTTGCTCCAGGGGAATGGGCGAAGTGGCATGATATAAGCAGTCCATTCTTCTATAGCAGTTTACGTATAGAGATACATTCTATGTGGACGAGCGGTATAGAGGCTAACTGGGTCGCTGTAAAGGAGATCAGATTCATATTGGATTTAGAAAGCTCGTCCAGTTCTTCAAGTTCCAGCTCTTCCAGCTCGTCTAGCAGTTCCAGTTCTAGTTCTTCTAGCTCAAGTTCATCTAGTTCCAGTTCCTCGCTGTCTTCCAGCTCATCTAGTAGTTCCAGTTCAAGTTCTTCTAGTTCATCTAGTTCCTCAAGTTCAAGTTCAAGTTTCTCCTCAAGTTCAAGCTCATCTAGCTCCAGTTCTTCGCTCTCTTCTAGTTCCTCCAGTAGCTCGTCCAGTTCCTCAAGCTCAAGTTCAAGTCTTTCTTCAAGTTCAAGTTCCTCTAGCTCCAGTTCTTCACTCTCTTCTAGTTCCTCTAGCTCATCGTATTCGAGTTCTAGCAGTTCGAGTATTTCCAGCTCTTCAAGTTCCAGCAGTTCTAGCCTTAGCAGTTCTAGTAGTTCATCTCTAAGCTCGTCAAGCAGTTCCAGTTCATCTTCTAATAGTTCAAGCAGCTCAAGTTCTAAATCCTCTAGTTCCAGCTCAAGTTCGAGTTCTTCGTTAAGTTCTAGTTCAAGTTCTAGTTCTTCAAGCGTAAGTTCAAGTTCGAGTTCTTCGCTAAGTTCTAGTTCAAGTTCTAGTTCCTTGAGTTCAAGCTCTAGTAGCTCTAGTTTAAGTTCCAGTTCCAGTTCTAGCCTTTCTTCCAGTTCGAGTTCGAGTAGTTCTTCAAGTTTAAGCAGTAGCTCCTCCAGCAGTAATAGCAGCTCCTCCAGCAGTTACAGCAGTTCCAGCTCTTCCAGTAATAGCAGTTCTTCAAGTTCAAGTTCGAGCTTTTCTTTCAGTTCAAGTTCAAGTAGCTCTTCAAGTTCAATAAGCTCTAGTTCGAGCAGTTCAAGTAGTTCTTTAAGTTCGAGTTCCAGTAGTTCCAGCTCTTCAAGCTCTAGCAGTTCCAGTTCCTCATTAAGCTCCTCCAGCAGCTCCAGTTCATCTTCCAGAAGTTCCAGTTCTTCGATGACCGTATGTGGCGACGATATTAATGCAGTTCTTCTTATCCACTCAGATGATCCAGACGGCTCTACCGATTTTGAGGATAGTGGTAACGGTGAAGGTTGTCCTCATCCAATCACTGCTCATGGTAATGTTCATCACGAAACTGCGTATAAAAAATTCGGAGTATCGTCAATTCAGTTTGACGGTGACGGGGACTTCTTGACTTGTCCAGATTCATCTGCCTGGAATTTTGGTAGCGGACCGTTTACTTTTGATATTCAAGCTATGTTCCAGTCTTATTCTGTAGGTAGCGTCTACACTTTCTTCAGTCAAGGGACTAATGATAACAATAGGTGGGTTTGGGAGATCGATGCCAGTGAAAATAAGATGAAGTTTATTGCAGTTATAGACGGGAACGTATATACAGTTACAAGTCAAGAATGGTCTCCTTCCCTTAATGTGTTCTATCATTTGGCCTTAGTGAGAAGCGGTAATACGATCTACTTCTTCGTTGACGGTCAGAGCAAAGGAACTGGTTTCTTTAATCAAACTCTGCCTGACTTGACAGGCTTGCTTGTTATCGGTGCTAGATATTCGTTTGGTACTGGTCAGTATATGAACTTCTTTAATGGTTGTATGGATGAAATCAGAGTATCCGATGTAGCTAGATGGACATCTGATTTTGATCCTCCGATTAATCCTTATCAGTCATGTAGCTCTAGTTCCAGTTCTTCAAGTTCTAGAAGTTCCAGTTCCAGTAGTCTAAGTCTTTCCTCCAGCTCCAGTAGCTCTTCGTTCTCGTCAAGTAGCTCGTCGTCATTTAGCTCTTCGAGTAGCTCTAGTTTAAGCAGTTCGTCCCTTTCTTCCAGCAGTTCGTCTTCCTTAAGTTCGTCCAGTAGCTCCAGTTCTAGTTCTAGCAATTCTTCCAGCAGCTCCTCTAGTTTAAGTTCTAGCTCTAGTTCCAGCTCCAGTTCTTCCAGTAATAGCTCAAGCTCTAGTTCAAGCCACTCTAGTAGCTCATCTAGTTCAAGTTCAAGTTCAAGTTCTTATTCCAGCTCAAGCTCTAGTTCAAGCTCTAGTAGTTACGCTTCTTCTGCAACTAAGACCTATGAGTTTGATGTCCCATCGGAATATACCTATGATAGTGATAAGATTGAAGTAGTGGACGACGTAGCTAAATTAAAGTCTACTTCCGATTACGATAGTTTGGCTGGTTACTGGAAGTTTGAAGATAATGCTGATGATAGTTCTGACAATAACAATGACGGAACTGTGTATGGAGGAAGCTATATAGACGGTAAGGTAGATAGATGTCTATATCTTGACGGGGTCGATGACTATGTAGATTGTGGTAATGGTTCTAGTCTTGACATTACTGGAAACTTAACTATAACTGCTTGGATTAAGCCGTCTACTGCACAATCTAATTACCCCCCAATAGTACAGAAAGGAGCATTTCAGGTTGCTTCAGATTCTGCATACGCATTGCGTCTCGAGGCTAATCACTATCTCAATGGTATAGTAGCTATTGGAGGAACATTCTACGGAGCTAACTCTGGCTCTTCGCTGGCAGATGACACATGGCATTTTGTTGCGATGGTTTATGACGGCAGTTCTCTTAAGCTATATGTAGACGATACAGAAGTCGCAAATACAAGTGTTTCTGGTAGTATAAATAGTGTTACAAATAGTCTTATGATCGGTAAAAAAGAGTCTGGGGGAGGCAATGAGTATTATTTCAAAGGCTCGATTGATGAAGTAGCTATTTATAGCAGAGCTCTTTCTGCTAGCGAGTTGTCAGATTTGTATAATAGTGGGGCTGGTCGCCATTTAATAAAATATCCTAATGATAAGCCTACGGTCTGCCCGGTAAATTCCTGGGTCGTAAGCGGTTTCGAAGCATTCACATCGTTTACGGAAACTCTCGGTACAGGGAATCAGGGCAATATAAGATATCAGTTGTCCGATGATGATGGAGCGACTTGGAAATACTGGAATGGAAATGACTGGGTAACTACTACCGATCAGTATAACGATGCTGCCACGGTAAATGCTAATATCTCCAGCTTCCCGATAGATAACGAGAAAATACTGTTCAAGGCGTTCCTTGTAAGTGACGGTCAGCAACAATGTGAACTGGATAAAGTGATAATAAGTGTAGGGTCTTTAAGCTCTAGTTCCAGTTCTTCGAGCTCTGCGTCTGTCAGCTCTTCAAGTTCAAGCAGTTCACTAAGCTCCTCCAGTTCCAGTAGCTCTATTTCTACAAGCTCTAGTAGTTCTAGTAGTTCGTCTAACTCAGTTAGCTCATCGTCCAGTAGTTCACTAAGTTCTAGCTCAAGTTCCTCGGTTAGCATAAGTAGTAGTTCTTCTAGTTTCAGTAGTTCAAGTAGTTCTTCTCTAAGCAGTTCGAGTTCATCCAGTTTAAGTAGCTCAAGCTTTTCCAGCTTGAGTAGTTCAAGCAGCTCAAGTCTTAGCAGTAGTTCGAGTTCGAGTTCTTTGTTGAGTTCATCTAGTAGTTCCAGTTCAAGTAGTTCCATCAGTTCCAGTTCAAATTCATCAAGTAGCTCCAGCTCAAGTCTTTCGTCTTCTAGCAGCTTAAGTTCTTCAAGCTCTAGTAGCTCATTGTCGAGCAGTTCTTCAAGTCCCTCTTTGAGCAGCTCGTCAAGCAGCAGTTATTCTGTCAGCAGTTCGTCTGTTTCCTCTAGCTCAAGCTCCTCCAGTTTAAGTAGTAGCAGTAGGAGTTCTTCAAGCAGCTCTTCTCGATCAAAGTCGTCTAGCTCATCGTCAAACTCTCTATTAGAAGATGAGTATAGTTGGGATCCAGATAAAACCAATGCAAATGTTACACTCTCTAATGGAAACAGAACTGCTACTGCTGATTCTGACGGCACCAACAGAACTACGATAAGTAAGTGGGTAAAGAATTCAGGTAAGTGGTATTGGGAAGTGGAGTGTGATGTCAGCACGTATTCGTCTGCTGGAATTTGCGATCAAAGTGAAGACACTGATTTTACTAAAGACACAAGATCTGGTTGGAATGAGTCTTGGGCACACATGAACAATCAACGTAAATATCACGATGGTAGTTACACTTCTGGTGGTGTTGTTTGGAATAAAAATGTCTTGATGTTTGCTGTTGATATAGATGCTGGTAAGTTTTGGATGGGTGTTGATGGAACTTGGATGGAAGGTGGAGATCCAGCCAATGGAACGAATCCGTTATTTGAGGATGCGACCATAATTAATAATGATATATCTGCCTGTTTTACACTTAGGGAGGCAAACGATGTAATCACAGCTCGGTTTAGGGCAGATGAACAAAGTTACACAACTCCAAGTGGGTTTACTGCTATAGATGGTCAAACTATTTCATCCAGTAGCTCAAGTTCGTCTGTGTCTTTCAGCAGCAGTAGTAGCTGTTCGTCTTCATCAAGCAGTTCTGAAATTTGTCCTGGGGGTTGGTCTGAAGATAAGTGCACTGGCGGCACCCCTAGTGCTAGTTCAGAACGCTCTGCTACATATGGTGTAGCGAAGTTATTTGATGACAATCAATCAACGGCTTGGCATAGCACAGCCGACGATACTCAGTGGGTTCAATATCAATTCGCTTCTGGAGTCAAAATAAAAAATCTCAGAATGTCTTCACATTCATCATATCCGGAAAGAACCCCTAACGTTTTTACTCTGTTGGCGTCAAATACTGGAGCTTTCTCAGGAGAAGAAGATACATTGTTGTCTGTCTCTGGGATATCTTGGTCACCTGCTGAATGGAAAGAGTGGGCGTTTGATAATGATAACATATACACTTATTATAGAATACATATGACAGGTAAAGAAGATCCATTTGGTAAAGACTATGAATATATTATTGCTGAAATTGAGATGAGAGAATGTTAAAAGATTTCACTTTTAAAGCGAACAGAAAATAGCAAATCTCTCATCTCTTTAAATGAGAGGAAACGCACGATCCAGTGACAGGAATGCAAGACTTATTCAATCTTTCCTGAATGCAGAAGGAAGCATGGGCAGGAGCAAGAGAACCAGTTTGGTTCTCTCGCTATCGTGGATTTTCGGCTTTAACATCTTAGTATTTGGAGAAGTGTTATGCAAAAAAGAATATCAGATGACTTCCACATATATTACGAAGAGAATAGAATATGGGAGAAGTCTTCCTGGTTAGGTATTCCGATGTGGAAGTTGCCCTTTGATGCGTGGATCCTGCAAGAATTGATATTCAAACATAGACCAGATTATATTATAGAAACTGGAACTGGTCATGGTGGCTCGTCTGTATTCTACGCATCTATAATGTATATGGTTAAGTGCGGCAAGGTCATAACTGTAGATAAAGAGAATAAGCTATCTCCTATGCACGGAATTACAAAGTATTTGTGGGATACGAGAGTGGAATTTATAGAAGGGTCTAGTGTGGATCCAGGCGTAGTCAGGATGATTTCCGAAAAGGTGCAAGGACATTTCAATTTCGTTGTTCTTGATTCCTGGCATTCCTATGATCACGTGTTGAAAGAGCTGCATCTGTATTCCCCCCTTGTTCCAGTTGGAGGTTACCTAATTGTGGAAGACACTCATGTAAATGGTAATCCATGCCCATGGAAATGGGGAGATGGTCCTATGGAAGCCGTAGAAACATTCCTGTCAGAAACTTCTGACTTTGAAATAGACAAGGAATGTGAGAAATTTATTATGACCTTTAATCCTAACGGTTTCCTGAGAAGAAAGAAGTAAATCATAGTATTAGGAGGATAGAATTATGAGCACTAAGCATTCAAAGTTTATTCCCCTTTTCAAAGTATTTATGAGTAAAGCAGTAGACGGTCCTCTATTGAAGACACTCCATTCTGGATGGATAGGTCAGTGTTCGAAAGTGGATGAATTCGAAGAAGCTCTTTCCAAGAAGTTGAATAATCCAAATTGTTTGACTTTGGCTGCTGGAACTCATGGTTTGCATTTAGCTCTTAGACTGCTGGACATTGGTCCTGGCGATGAAGTTATTTCTACACCGTTGACCTGTTTTGCTACAAATGTCCCAGTTCTATATACAGGAGCGGATATAGTTTGGGCAGACGTCCAGAAACATAGCATAAATATAGATCCCGACTCTGTTAGAGAGAGAATTACCAAAAAGACGAAAGCTATAATATGCGTTCACTGGGGTGGTTATCCGAGTGATCTAAAGGAATTGCACGAGATAGCCGTGCAGCACAATATAGCTGTAATAGAGGACGCTGCACACGCATACGGTTCTACGTATAGGGATTCTGTTATAGGGGATTGCAAGTATTCGGACTTTGCTATGATCAGTTTCCAAGCTATAAAAACGCTTACGACCGTTGACGGCGGTTTACTGACTACTCGTTCTAGAGATCACTATAAACGAGGTAAATTATTAAGATGGTATGGTATGGATAGAGAAGGACCGAGGAAAGAAATGAGATGTATTGACGATGTTCCCGACTATGGTTACAAATATCACATGAACGACGTCTGTGCTACTATTGGTCTTGTAAATATGAGGGAAGTGGAGAAGAATATAAAAATTGCACAATCAAATGCGGAGTATTATAAAAAGGCTCTCAAAGATGTTGACGGAATAACGTTGATTCAAACTTCCACAGATCGTACGTCTTCTTGTTGGTTATTTACAATGCTAGTTGAGGATAGAGACAATTTCTGCAGATTGATGGGAGAGAAGGGAATCCACGTATCGAGGGTGCATGAAAGAAACGACAAGTATTCTTGTGTAAGCCAGTTTAGACGGAACGATTTACATAATTTGGAGGAAGTAATGCCAAAGTATATCTGTATTCCTGTAGGATGGTGGGTAACGAAGGAAGATAGAGAGTATATTGTAGATTCAATAAAACAAGGGTGGTAGTGAACTTCTCTACATAATTTATGCGGAGAGATGAGATGCTTGACATATTATTAAATTGGATCATAAGGAACGTTGGAAGGAGATATATAATCGGAGCTGGCGTCGCTGTAATTTTCTTTTTTGGATATGAGCAATACTGTATAAATATGGAACAGCAAAATGCCATAGAAAAGCTAAAGGGTGATATAACCATAGTCCAACAGATACGGAAGGATATAGAAGAGATCAAGACAAGGCAACAGCACGACATTGATAAGCTGGATCGCAAGCTCGACAAATTAATTGACTATCTAATTGAAAGAGGTAAAAATGCGGATAATCATGAGTCGTCAGAATGACCCGTATCGTCATATAATGAAGCAGATTATAAAGGATGCAGGTCTATCAGAAAAGGTATTATACAATGGAATACAAGTTGATTTAGATGGCGACCCTTATTTATTTCTGATAACTATTTTGAGTACTGGAGATACAATTTCCATCCCTTTTATGAATCCTTATAGTTCACGCAGAATGATAGTAAGGTTGATAAAGCGAAAGATAGCATCTGCTCTTAGGAAGAGAGGTTTGAAGGGAAAGCTATGGTAGCGAAGAATAATAAACTTTTCAATGAAAAGGGTGAACATATACAGTCCCGACTACTTTATGATCAAGTTTCCAACTGGCATAAATGCCCGTTCCCTTTTTCTAAAACTTTTGGATGGTCTAGATGGGGATTGTTAGGAGTGTTGGGTGCTTATGTTTTGACTTATGTCGAAGGTGATATTCTCGAAATCGGGGTATGTGAAAGCTCAATATACCTAACGAAGCTAGCAAAGCAGTTCGGCAGGAAATGCTACCACTGCGATATTCAGGGAGGTATCATTTCCAACTGCAAAAGCGTTAAGGCAGATCCTGGGTATTTTGCAGACAATGCTGTGATATTTGTCGGTAGTTCTGATGACTTCTTCAAGAAGGTAGATATATCTCCGATAGCTCTTGCTTTTATAGATGGAGATCATACCTATGAGCAAGCCAAAAAAGATTTTTGGAATACATTCGATAAAGTAGTTGAAGACGGTTACATTTTTCTACATGATACTTATCCTCCGTCTGAAGACTACACTGTTCCAAGTCTTTGTGGGACTGTATATAAGTTGAGGCAGGAGCTTCAGAGGGATGTTCGTGTAGATTGCTTTACCTTTGTGAAATCTGCCATGGAAGTTGGTTTGACTATGGTAAGAAAAAAAGGGTCTAATTTGAAGCCATTCCAGAGATAAGTATGAAAGTAATAAAAACGTCTAAAAAACTTCCTACTACCGAGCAGTTAAGAGCTAATATATATTGGGGAGCTTCTATATTACGTAGTGTGGATAAGCCAAGACTGGCTGCAGAAGTGATCAGTAGATTGAAATCTGGTCTCCCTGTCGAAAAAGTTCATAATTTTTTAGTTGAACTGTTGAGGAAATATTTGCCTGGGTCTGTGAGACGTAGGATGTTCAGTTTTACGGGTTCAACGGTTATAAACTTACTTGATATTGGGGAATCTTCAGTCATAGATTCTGTGATGGGAGTTTCTGGAAAGAAGTGGACAAGTGTTGGAGTTTTAATAACAGACGGAGAACAGTTTTTAGCCGTTCACCCTACCCATTCTGACAAATGGGATATCCCTAAAGGAGTAAGAGAAAGAGGGGAGTCTACAATAGAGGCTGCTATCAGAGAAGTAAAAGAGGAGTGCGGCATAGATTTGAGGAAGTATAGAAATAAGATGATTCTGGCGGGCAAATTTCCTTATCTTAAGCATAAGGACTTAGTTGTTTATGTCTTAGTTCTTAAACGCAATGAGCTCCCTCCTACTTCTACTATGAGATGCTCCTCTTATTTTGAATCCAAAAGTCTTGTGAAGCCAGAAGTTAATAGATGGAGATACATTAAGTTCAGTCATGTAAATAAATTTAAGTTTCCAAAGAGATTATCTGCGATAATAAAATATTGTCATGAAAAATGGGTTCTATCACTTGGTGAAGGGAGGGTTAAATGATTTCAGATTTAGAAAAGCAGCTGGCGGGTATAAGCCCCTGGAAAGGGGAATTGAATTTTACTGATCTTAGTATAAATTTTAATTCGGTCCCCTTTGATTCAGATACTGCTATAATAGTAACATCATTTAAGGGTCACTTGCCTTTTTTGGAAGCTACACTGAAAAACTATAGGCTAACTGGTAAATTTGTTATCTGTTCATACGATCCACCGTTCCGTGGATGGGGAGAGAATACAGATAATCAGTATTCTCTTCCCAATCCCAGGATGTTCCTCTTGGCACATGCTTGGTGTTTCAAGCATATAACTTACGACGCCGATAAGAGAAATGGGTGGTTCTGGGACGTTAAGTATGCGAGCGGCATAGTCAGCATGTTCCCCAACTTCAAGTATGTTTTCACTGTTAATGGGGACTGTCTGTGGGAAAAGCCGAATGGAGTAGATAAGATAATAGAAATATTAGGCGACGGAGACCTTATGTCTAGCTCTAGCTGTGATGTTGTAACTCACACTTGCAGCGTGATTTATAAGATTGATGCTTTCAGGAAAATTATCGATTACATGACAGATATAATGGAGAAGCCTGTTGTTGGATCCCATAGTCCAGAATGCATGTTGAGAGATGCTATTAGGGAATTGGGTCTGAAAGAAGTTAAAGCTCCGAAGCAGCCTATGGATCCTTGGAATCCGTCCGTTATAGACCACTATAATAGGTATAAACAGGAATGCACTTGGCGTGAAGTTCTTGGTTTCAGAAATCTTACTGCTGAGCAACAAACCGCTTCAGTGGAAAGAAGACCTCCCGTAGAAAAGGAACTATGTGACTGGCGGACAGGTGATGGAGCTTATTTAAACAGTCACGAGAGAGCTACGCTTTATCATTATTATAGAACTGGAGATAAGAGATGGCTTTATGCTTGGTGGGATCAGGGAGAGGAAAGCTGGTGGGACAGGAAGTATATGCCGATAGAATATTATGGTGATAAACCTATATTAAATGAGCCTCCTACGTGGTTCACTCACGACGACTTCAATTTTAGAAATTTGAAAAGGGGACAACAATGAAACAGAAATTAGTAAAATTCATCGAATTTACGCAATCCCGTTGCATAAAGCCGAATAGAAAAAACAGCAAAGGCAAGTTCCCTAATCTGTGGACTGACGATGACTGGCATTTGGAAGTATCTAAATGTTTGTTGGTAGGTATAGATACTTACAGAATTTACAATCCTCCTGCTAGATTCTGGGATAATCCTTATTACGATAAGGAAAAGCTCATAGAAGATTCAACAGTGAAATTAAACACTATTGAGTCTTTGAACAAAGTAAAAGATTCTGCAGATAACCTGTTCATCTGCGAAGTTGGTCGTGGTTTGGACATACTGGTCGCTTCGACCGTAAAAAACTGGTCTGAAATAATCTGCTATGACTACTACGACTATGAGCCTCTTTTACAATCGTTTTTTGCTTCTGAGTCTATAACGTTTATCTTATCCGACTCGGAAGTTTTCGATTTCAGTAAAATAGACAAGAAAGTTATTCTTATAGCAAATTGTATTAATTCGATAAGTTTAGATAAAATTACTAATTACAAGAATGATAATATCGTTCATATTATTTGGAATGGGGAACTTGTAAGTTTGTAAAATAAGATAGGGAGGGGAAGAAATCATGCGGAAAGTTACAAACAATACAACAGATACCGTTGTCAATCTTGTATTAGGTTCTGCTGTCAAAACTATAAAGCCTCGTGAATATTGCTATATAACTGGGAAGGAATATGAAGCTAATTTAGATCTTATAAATAAGTTGAAGAACAATGGTCTTATTACTATTGGTGACTGGGAATACGATCCGTCAAATCTGGATTCGCTTGAAGACTGCTTTCCTCATGGGACATCTAGTCAGCGTCCCTCCAGTCCGTCTATCGGATATACATTTTTTGATCAAACCCTTGGGAAGAACATAGTCTATACTGGTGTAGTATGGGCTAATGTAGATGGAACAGCTCTGTGATTATAAGTTTTAGGAGGAAGAATTATGGGCTTTACAAGAAAAGACCTTGAAGATCCAAATCTTTCACCTGCAGAAAGAAAAGAGCTGGAAATGCTCTTAGCCAGATACATGGAATGCGACAAATGGGCAAAGAGAGCTCTTAAACCTGTTGGAGTTTTGATAACTTCGCATCCAGGTAACAGGGCTTATTTGAAGGCTTGTCTTGAGACCCATAGGAAGCTGGGATATTGGATAGTACTAGCTTACGATAACTATTTCCGAGAGGGAGACGGTGTTGACTATAGTCACTACTTACCGCCAAGAGATGTTATGGACATGGTTGATACCTTCATAATGCCTCACCATCAAACATGGGGAGGTGTTCTATATCCATATTTTTGGTTGTTGAAATTTGGATTTTCTGTCATGGTTGCCAACTTTGACTATATTTATTGCGTAAATGGTGATTGCATTCTGGAGAAGCCTGAGAACTTTCCCAAGCTTCTTGAGATGATGGGTGATGCTGATATAATGGGTGTAGGATGGGAAACAAATCCTGATTGTTTTAATAGTACTGGGTTCATTATAAGAAGTAAAGTTGCTATTCCCTTTATAAAACACTTTCAGGATCATTTTATTCCGTTCGAAGTTTACGAAAAATATACGCAGGAATACGGCAACTGTGAAGCTAGAATGGCGAGAGCGATAAAAGACCTTAAACTGAAACAGTATATAGTTCCGAAAAATCCTTACAATACACAATTGCACAAGAAGGGAGGGACATGGTACGAAATTGTCGGATTTCGCCACATTCACGCTGAACATGGTTATGCTTATCGATATAAAGGAGAACCTCCAGAGATCGAATATTTAGATCCAAGATTCATGGGTGGAGAATATAATGTAATAAAGAACTATTGGGAGCTTTCCAAGAAAGGAGACAAGGAGTCTGCTAGGAAAGTTCTCGAAGGATGGTGGTGCAAATCATGAAACAGACTATATATCTACAAAATGCGACTTCCCATAATCTGATTTTGTCTATTGGGCTATTCCTCAAACCAGGGCAGCGAAGGAAACTTCCCGAAGGTTACACGTTGGATGATCTGTCGAAGATAAAAGACGTTTCTACTTTCATCGAAAACGGAGACTTAAAAGTTACTACTGCTGGCTTCGACGTAGATGACCCGAATATTGATACAAGATCTCAGGTAATAGATCTTATAGAGGCTTATGGAGGAGCTCCGCAACTTGCTACAACTCTCTACGTTTCTTCTGAAGACGGTTCTGACAAAGATGGTGATGGCTCTATTTCTTCACCGTTTAGAACTATAAGTAAAGCTCTTGAAGTCTTTGAGGGTATGATTGTTTCGTCCAACTGGTACTTGATGCGTCTTGTTCACATATTGCCCGGATTCTATCCAGAAAATGTAATAGTCCCTCCAGGCAGGTTCATGCTTTATTCTAAAAATGCTACTATAGATGGCAGTCTAACTCTACGTAGGAATTCTGATATTAGCTCTTCAGCTATTGACCCTATAACAGGAATACCTACAGATAGGATGAAACATACAGTTAGAATTGTTGGCGGCGCGAAAGCGTGTGGCTTTAACTATGATGGTGGAATTTTGTTCACACATGGTGTAATGGGGTCTTATTATTCTGATGTGGGAACTGCGGATTTAGACTTCCTAGTCTACAATACAGTATTCAACGGAGGTTTTACTCCTAACGACGACTTCGGTAATCCACACAATAATCGTGGGAATATAAGAATGTACTTGTATTCCTCTGCTATAAAGGGAGAAATCCATAGTCCTCTTCAAAATACGCTGTCTATAAGTTTGTCCGATTCAAAGATAGGTAGAATTTGCTCACATCCTCTCGGATTGCCAGAATACGGTACAGTAGAGTTTAGGAACATTTGTAACAGTCTTATTGAAGATATTGCTCTCGCAAACGGTGAATTTGACGTAGACCCTTCATCTACGTGGTTGAACTGTGAATTCTCATCGGTAACATCTATCATATCTACATTCCAAAGCGTTATAAAATTGGATTCTGTTACTTATAATAGCTTGACGAAGCAAAATCCTGCAATATTTAATGTAGACTTTTCTTTAATCGACGACGCTAAAGGCATAAAATATGATGCTGGTGATGACTCTAATTGGGTTGGGTCTGTCCCAAAAACGGTTTCGGAAGCCTTAGATAGGATTGCCAGTTCTTTAGGTCCAATATAGTTATTTTGAATTTTTTGATGCCGAAATTGACATTTGACAGGAATTATGACCATTTTCACTACCATTAAGCGAATTTTGGAAATAAATACAGTTTCATTATAATGGTTTACATTCTACATTATAGGTAGGAAGAATTATAAAGAACGGAGGTAAGTATGTCCGAAAAACTGTCTCGCAAGGCTATTAACAGCGTAGTTAGAGATCTCGAAAATCGGGGAGATTTTGTGCTTGCCGCTTCTATACAGGAAGTTCTCGGCTCGAAGGAGTCAAAGCGTACAGCTAAAATACGTTCGATAAAAATAGCAGCTAAGGCTCGTGACAAGATGGAGGAAGCTCTAAGGGATTTGCTGGAGAACAATTCTTCGATAAGAGAATACTGTAGTGATATTCTTAGTACGATGGATTCTGATCTTGATAAGCTCGAGGATCGCATTGCTAAGATTCTGTACGACTATTTGGAAATGAAGAGCCTCAATCAGGAAAGTAAGAAGTAAAGCTAAAAGGAGAGACATGATGAAGAAGAGACCTGTAGGATTGTCCCAGAAACCAAAGAAAGCAAACAGACCTAAGCTGAAGAAGAAGGAAATTGATCTTCCAGGCAGAGATGAGACGCTAGTAAAGAGGCTATCTGGCGAGTCACCTGTTTATAAAGATCTTTTAAAGATAGGTGAACGCTCCCTAGCAAGGAGGTTGTTTACGTTGGCATCGGCAACTGGTCGTAGAAAATTTTTCCGATCAGATGAAGACGGCAGGCAAGAGTTTATAGATCACCTTAAAAAGCTGAGGAAAGAGGAAGGGATTAGTAAAGTTGACATTATTAAACTGCTGATGAAGTTTGTGTCTGAACACTTATAGATAGAACGAGGATATGACATGATTGCTAGTAAAGCTAATATTGTAGCATCTTTCCTGATTGAAAAAGGTTTCGAGGGCCTAGCCGAAAGGTTGATTTCGACGTATGTGGAGATAGATGATCGTCCGATATCTGAGCAGGATATAGAAGCGGAGATGAAATATGTTTTACATTTTATACCGACAGCGCAGCATTAATGGATTAATTACTTATATTTATTATATTATTAATTAATTAAACAACACTAATAGGAGGTATAGATATGGCCAAGAAAAGGGCGAAACGAACCGCAAAGAGGACAGCTGGAAAGCGTGGTGCTGCTAGGAAAAAAGTTAGGCGCCAAAAATTGACTCACGAGGAGAAGCTTGCGAGAAGAAGACAGCGTAGGAAAGAGATAAAGGCAGGCAAAAGGAAAGTAGACCCTAAACGTTCAAGAGCTGCCAAAAAAGCTGCTGCGAAGAGAGCTGGTAAACCGTTATCTGAATCCACCAAAAAGAAGCTGTCAAAGGCTCTTAAGAAGGCATGGAGAAGCCTACCTAGTCTGAAGAAAAGGAAGAAAAAGGGTGGAGAAGGAAAAACATCCAAGAAGAGGGGAACTGGAAAGAAAAGAGGTAAAAAGACGAGAAAAGCAAGGAAAACAAGAAAAACCAGGAAGACTAGGAAGAGATAGAATCTGATGTAGAGGGAGATTCATAACGGGTCTCCCTCTATTCATTTTAGCGTTAGATCGTTATGAAAAAGCGATATAAAGTCAAAGTAAAGAAAAAAGATAACAAGACATCGGCTATCAGTTTTTATCATGCTCCCGCTGTCAGCTATGACTTCCCCGATGACTACGATCCTCTGGAATTGATAAATAAAATAATTGATAACGATTTTGATATTTCGGCTTTATCTTTAATCGACGAGTCTGACTTTACAGTAGCTCCAAATTTTCTGGAGTTCTGTATAGGAAAAGAGTATCTTGGTTACAAGCCCTGGCCTCGTCAGGCTCAAATAGGTTTGGAATTTTTTGCTGACTACTGTCCCGAATGCTCTGATCAAAAGCTAGTTAAGAATATGTTTGACCAGCCGCTGGCGGAGATACTTGACAGGGTTCAGCTTTTAAAGCATGGAGTATGCCCTAAGTGTCATAAGACAAGGAGAGACTTCGTCAAAAAAGGACTACTTCATTACTATAACGACTTAGCAGCTTGTGCTGGTCAGAGATCTGGAAAAAGTGTGCTGACGTCTGCTTTTATAGCTACTTATGTATTACATAGATACTTAATGATAAAGAATCCTTCTGCATACTTCGGTCTCCTGCCGAATTCTACACTTCACATGACGTTTGTCGCTCTGACATATAATCAAGCCTATGATACCTTATGGTCTCCATTTACAGAAGCCTACGATTCCTCTCCGTGGTTTCAAGAATATAACAAAATGCTTGATTATTATGCTAATAAATACGGAGTGCCAATACGTCTCTACGACTATAAGAAAACCTTCCTCTATTATGAGCATAAGAGACTGACTGCATATCCTTCTGGCCCCGACAAGAGAAAGCTTCGTGGTAGAACTAGAATATTCGCTGCTACGGACGAGATTGGCTGGTTCGATTCCTGGCGGTCGTCATCTGAGTCCGTTAAATTCAACTCGGATGAGATAGTAGCTGCTTTGGAACGTTCACTTAGAACGGTTCGTAGTGAGGCAGCTATGAGGAGAAAACGTGGAGACTATAACAGCCTTGACGCCTACTTGGTGAATATTAGTAGTCCGAGTTCATCTAACGACAAAATAATAAGGTTAATAAGAGAAGCTAATAAAGCAAAAAATAGAATTGCTTATCATTATGCTACATGGGAAATGAATCCCAAGATTTCAAAGGAGGATCTTGACGACGAGTTTAGGAAAGATCCTGTTGGAGCTCAGAGAGATTATGGAGCAGTCCCTACTCTTGGGGATTCTGTTTGGATAAGCAATCCGTATGTTGTCGAGAAACTTATCAGCAAGCGTGTTCGTAATGCAGTCAAATATAAAGTAGTTACTAAAAGAGATAAGTTCGGTAATTCGACGCAGTATCTTAAAGTAATGTTCCTGCACAATCACAATAGGAATCCACATATACTGAGCATAGACAACGGATATAATAACAATGGATTTGCGATAGTAGCGAAGTATTATGACTTTGAAAGGGACAAGTCCGTTACAGATCTTATCTGTGTCGCTTATCCATCTGCAACGTTACCTATCAATTTTCGTTATATGTTTAAATATACAATTCAGCCTATTATTCAAGAAATGAACGTTAGAATAGTAGTGTTTGATCAATGGCAATCTATAGATTATAAGCAAGAGTTGCTCGATTCTGGTATAGAGTCTGAAATCTATAGTCTTACGTATGACGATTTTAGGGAAGTGGAAAAAAGGATTTACGGGGAGAAGATCATACTGCCGAAGCCAGAAATTCCCTTTAAGGACATTGTAAATCCGTCGTTATCTTATGATGAGTTTATAGAAGGAAAACCAGTGGCGAACTTTATATATCAATTGCTTTCTGTTAAAAGGTCTGGAAGGAAAATAATTAAAGACGATAGCGTTGGTGACGATATATTTAGAGCATGGGTATTGAGTGAAGCTTATATATCCGATCCTGATGTATCCGAGCTCCTGTCTTCTCCTTCGTCTTCCAAAAATCAAGTATCGTCACAAACGCTTGGAGCTGTATTTAGACGTGCTGGGACAGTTGTTCCGTCTTCTGGTGTACAGCCCTTGCATGGAAATAGCTCTGTAGTTGGGAATTTAGGAGTAATTTTACGCAAATAACCTTGAATCTGATGAGGTTGTTCTATGATAGCCATATCTTATGTGGATAGATCTAATAAATTTAAAGAAAATGTCAGGAAATGCGCTTACCACTTCAATCGCTTAGCTAAGAGGTTGAAGAGACATAAATTAATCGGTACAATTAGAGAGCCAGAATATAGCAGTGTAGATGTTGAATTTGCCTATTATTCGCAGCGCATTATGCGAATCCCAGCAGTTGTGTCCGTAGACGTAGGACAGTTTATAAAGTTGAGACCTAGAAAGTTACCAGACGGGTCAGACAGTGAACAATTATACAACGATATACTTGATAGCGAAGGCTTCGTGAAATCGACTTCAGTCTACGGGAGCTTCGTGAAAAAGGTCTCTAAGAAGGCTTCTCTGTACCTGACGGAATATCCTGCTGGTCGTATAGTTTTGGGTATAGGAGTAGTCCATATTAAGCTTGGAGACCTAGCTAAATATTATCCTAAAAGCTTACGTAGAGGTGAAGTAGATAGAAATGATGCTGAGATTATGATCATAGATACCATTGTTACCTTGTTGGAGAATATGCCTTAGGAGAATAAAAATGAATACTTTGCGCAAAGTTGTTTTGAAAGCTAACAAAAGGTATGGTCTTGGACTGTCTGAGGATCAAATCTCTTCGGTTATAGCCTCTCTACGTTTTGCTGGATATACAACTAAAGATAGGATATCTGACATAGTAGAGGCTATTTCAGAAATTACTAAAGGAAGATCCGTGAATCCTCTTGTATCTTACAAAGTGGAAGCTCCAGCGACTGTTGGTATTTGTCCTTTGTGTGGCGATTCATCTAATATAACTAATGTGGTTCTTGCTGACGGTAGAGCGACAAGCTACTGTAGGTTGCATAGAATTGTATTGCCTCTGCCCGTGAACGAGGATTAAGACGGTTATTACACTGACCAGCGGTTTTATAGAGAGGAAACGATTCCTCAGTCTTAACAAAGAGTATATAAATCGATATGTGGGAATATAAAACTGTTAGAGGTAGTTATGCCTTTCTTTAGCTTTACAAAGACTACTGGGTCAACGTCTCAGCATTTATATGCAGGGACTAATTATGAAAGGTCTCTTGCGCTGGCTCAGTTTGGTGCTCAGCAAGGTTTTTCAGTTGACAGATTTGCTCCTCCTATGAGCACTGTTGGAACTGATACTCTTATTCAAAGCTGGATACCGAAAGACGACAAAAAACTGAACAAGTTTTTGAGGGATATCTATACATTTGACGCTATAGCGGGTCCTGCCATAGACCTAATCACTACTCTACCCTTTTCAGACGCTGTATGTACGGGAATAGACGATAAGGCGATAGCCGATATATATCAAGACAGTATAAATGCTATTGATGTCCAGAATTTTATGATAAATGTGTCCAAAGAGTTCCTCGTAATGGGGAAACTCATTGGTTCTATGATCTTCGATTCAGGTAGGGGTATATGGACAGGTGTACAAATACATGACCCTAGCGACTGTGTGATTCAGCCGATTCCTATAAGAGGAGCGGATCCAAAAGTTGACCTGATTATAACTTCGGATGTAAGAAAATTTATCTATTCAAATGACCCAAGAGACGTGGAAGTCAGAAAAAACATTCCTCCAGCGCTGCTTTCTGCTATGAAGCGAGGCAAGATACGTTTGGATCCTCTAGCTACGCTTTATCAAGCGAGGCAGATTTCTCCTAAGGACTATAAGGGAACTTCCATCTTCTTCAGAATAATACCTTTCGTAGTGTTGGAGAATGCTTTGTTGTCTGGGACTGTAGTTGCGGCTCATAGACGACAGAGATCGATAATGCATATAACGGTTGGGGACTACGATAACTGGATACCGACACCCGAGGAGATAAGTAGTATTGCTTCAATGTTTATTGCTGCTGACGAAGACCCTCAAGGTGCTATAGTAGCTACTAGACCAGGCGTAGAGGTTGGGGAAGTAATGTCTGGCGGAGATTTCTGGAAAATTTCTGACGAGTGGGATTTCCTTTCAAGAGCGAAGATGACTGCTCTTGGGATCAGTGAGAGCTTCCTGTCTGGAGAAGTATCTTTTTCCACTATGGAGTCTGCGCTGTCTGTTTTTATGGAGTCGATAAGAGCCTTCCGTGATTTTCTGACAACGAGGATCTTCTACAAGAAACTGTTCCCTATAATGGCAAGAGTCCATAAGTTCGTAAAACGTTCCGAATCAGAAATACAGCACAGAATCAGAAAGGGATACAAAGGTAAGGAGATTCCAGAGGAGCAGTTACTGATACCTCAAATAGAGTGGCTGAAACAGTTACGTCCTCAAGCTGACCGTGATTATCTCGATATTCTTACTACTTTGGAGGAAAAAGGACTGCCAATTCCATTAACGACATGGGCGACTGTTGGCGGGTTGAGTCTCGATCGCATAATGTCTATGCAGCAGGATGATATGGCATTAAGAAAGAAGACGAAGATATGGTTAGATGCGATAGCCAAGTCAAAAGGTGGCGGTGAGGAGGCTTTTGCTCAGTTGTCTCCTACTTTGGACAAGCTGCCGATATGGGACAAGCAGAACAAATTCCTTGGTCTCTCTAAGAAGGAAGCTAGAGACTTGATCACAGGCAAAGTCAGTGCGGAGGGTTTATCTGAGGATAAAGCTGATGCTTATTCCTACATAAGCAGAAGATTAGGAATTTCAAATGATGCCAAAATATCAAATAAGTCCATCGCTAAAATAGCGAAGCATATATCTTCTAACACAGACAGGTATTCTCCAAAGAAGATAGTTGGAGAGTTGATTGCTCTTAACTCTATTATTCACGACCGTGACCGTAAGCAGTTACCTGTTTCTTCGCTGATGGATTCCCGTGAGTCGAAACTTCCTGTTTCCAGAATATATACTGGAAGTGAGATATCATAGATTCAATGGTATTACGCATTTAATTACTAATTGAAATTAAAGGAAGGAGCGATCGATATGAAGAGAACAATAAAAGAGCTAGAAAGTATAGGCGAATTTGTATTAGCAGATCGTTTTAGGAGAACGGTTATGGGGACGAGCTCGAAGATCGTGATGAAGCATTTCGGAGGCAAATATCCTCCTTGGGAATTTTCTCCAGAATATCGTGTTGGTTGGATAGTATTGACACGTGACGAATGTTATGATGTTTTTGGAGAAAGCAACTTACCGAGGGATCCGAACGCTGAGATAGAATGGAATGGCTATGCAGTAATAGATGGAAAAAAGATACCATTTGCAATAAATGATTATAGGAAACGAGGTAGAAATTGGAACGTGTTTAGTGATAGCCCCGACGTTTTAACTGCTCTTCAGGAGTACGCTTCGAAGAAGCTGAATCGTAGAGTCAAAATTCGTCGGGACGAATCGTCTCCAGTAAACAAGTAGTGTTCCTTTCGGAGAAAGGGGAAAAGAAAAGGTGGAGGGCTGGAGATTTTGGAAGGAATATGGGAAGTCATTTGCATCGATTGTGAGAAGTGAGAGAGAACTAGGAGACGTGTAATCCGTCCGCTTTCTGCTTTACATTATAGCCTGATATATTTATCACAAATCTGATTAGTTAGGGGACAAAAACGTGAAATCACTGGGAATTTTGAGGATCGTGAAATTATACAGTTTTAACTGATGCTCTGCCATTCCATTCATAGCAAAGAGTGATTGGTAGAAAGCCACCTGCTAGGCGGTAGTAGTGACCTCAAATGTAAACCTTACGGACGGCATAAGGAGAAAGCCAAATGAGCATACGTAATATTCGGTCTATAGCTGAAGACCTTAGAGACAGAAAATATGTACAGTCTAGTCCTGTATTTTCTATGTCCGAAGCTATAAAAGAGGCAAAGAAAGCGGCCAAGCAAGTGTATGAGGAGTACGAAAGAGACAAAAAATTAGGGCTAGTAGAATGAAGACGACAAAATTTGAAACAAGAAAGTGGCGTGCAGAGAAGTCCAACTTAGTGCTGGGAGAGGCATGTCCGTCTGTACTCCATCCCGTAGAAGCTTATAAATGTGAGTCCTTCTCTGCGGGAAGAAAAGTGGTTCTAAGTGGTAGAGATGTCGGGTTCCAGACAGATATAGATATTAGCTGGCTGCCTTTGGCTGCCGATACCTACGACATAAGCCCAGATATAAGAGACTATATTATTGTTCCTGTCCCTCTTGTTACTTCTGACATTCCTAATAGAAATCTACAGGCATTTACCTTTGATGAACTAACTTATTTTGACCCTATGATGGGCATGTCGGGCTACAGGACATTTGTTGGTAAGCCTACTTTCGTAGATCACAATAATTCAGATCCTCTACAAGCGAAAGGTATTAATCTGGATGCTTCCATAACGGCGATTCCGAAGTATAATGTGTGGAAAGTAAATGTCCTCAGTGCTTTTGACAGGACTAAAGATTCTACTTTATGCCGTGATATAGTCAATGGCGAAAGAAGAGCTTACAGCATGGGATGCTTGGTGTCCTTCTTTGAATGTTCGATTTGTGGGCATAGATCTAAAAAGCAGAATGCTTCAGAGTGCGAGCACATGGCTCTTGGTAAGGGATCTATTATTGACGGTAAGCTTGTTTACGAAATATGTCGAGGAATAAATTTTATAGAGAATAGTAGCCTGACTGGAAACGACCCTGCAGATGTCACTGCTTTTTCCTCGGGACCAATTTTGTAATACAGGAAAACTAAGAGAATGGTAATGAGAGAAATAATAGCTGAGCTGGAAAGTCGTGGCCATAGCGATTTATCCAAAATTCTCCTTGGATTGATGTACGGTTCTACCAGAAAATCCATAGAAGCAAGATCGGATTTTGGGAAAGGCTGGTTTTACAATACGAATAAACGGAAGCTCATTAAGATAGACTCTTCTGATTTAGGCCCACATGGAGACCATGATGGTTGGATAACTATTGGAGACAATGCCAGAAAAATAGGAGTGGACCCGAAGAAAGCACGAGCATTCCAAGATGCATCCTTTGGATTTATGGTAAAGAGCAAAAAGGACCCGTTCTATCCTTATGCTGATGAAGATGGTTATGTCGACCCTAATGATCCAAGCCTTCTTGAGAATAAGGATTTCCTAAATCTCTTTAAGAAAAAATATGGTATGAGTATTGAAGATGCTAGGAACATAAGATTTCCACAATTGATCAGAATCAGGCTATGGCCTCGTGGCTTCTTATCAATAGATTTACCTGAAGACGTTACAAATAAGCATGTTAAATATATTCATGATATTATATACAAGCTTGGTGACGAAATACGAAGAGTCAATACAGTTGGCCTATGTGCGGGAGACTATGGCTATGGTGGCACTGTATCATTACAAGATCTGCTCGACGTCAAAAATTTAAGAGACTTGAAAAATCTGGGTGTATCTTTTCATTAGGGTGAGGAGGTTATGGTGTAAATGCCGTAATTCGAGCGGATGTTCTCAAAGTAAGTCCTATACGGTTTTAGACGGACAGCAAATAACCGTCAACTTTTCATTAAGCTGCGGCAAGCCCTGCTCGTCTGATTCGGACTGTAGCGGTGCTTGTAATTAAGGTGGAGAATAGCTTTAGCGACTGATAGTATTAAGATGCTTTATTTGTGTTGGTCGCATTTGAATTAAAGTGTTAATTTCAAAGATAGGAGAGATATAATATGCTATCCGAGATCAAGGAAATTGGAAAATTAAAAAGAGAGAAAGTCTTATCAAATACAGACGATATCTTCTATGCTGGTACAGAGATAAGTGATGACTTCACGTTCGCTGTTTATGAATGCCCGTCATGCGGCAGTGTTCAGATATCAAATCGTGGCGAGGATATGTATTGTGCTGTTTGCGGTGAAGGAACTGATTTTGTATCTGAAGTATCTGCTAAAAGCTTACAAGAAGCGAAGGTAGACTATAAGAAAATGGTATGTCCGATTTGTAATACTACGATGGTTACCTCCAAATCTGAAGATGAGGATCTGTATTGTGTCCAGTGCGGTGCAGTGGTGTCTGGTGATGATGCGGACGACGATCTTGATGTCGAAGTTGATCTCGAAGAGGAAGAAGAAGAAGGAGAGAAAGCAACTTCAATTTCTCTGAATCCAATCACGTCGAAAGATACATTCACAAAGTCTTCGGTCAAAATGGTGCTTCATGATCCAGAAGGAGAGAACCCTTACTGGAATATTATTCTTGACGGTATGCCGACTGCTAGAGTATCTCTTAAGGATCAGCCTAATCCAGACGAAATTCGGGATGTGTTTACCAGTGATGTATATGCGGAGAATCTTGCAGAAGCTATCGAGAAATTAGGAGCGAAAGCAGTGCTGGACCAGATAAAAGCTAAATATTACGTCAATAAGGTTGATGAATCCAAACTGGCTGAGCGTCTCGAGAAGAAAGTTAAAGCCGATTTAGATAAAGAGAACAAGAAAGCTCTTGGGAGGCTCAGACAAGAATATGCAGATTGCATAAAGCTGGTATTAGCAGGATTAAATAAGAACTTCTTCCCAGATGTCGACAATCCACTAAAGGCAAGTTTATGGTCAGCAATGGAACGTAATGGAGTATTCAATCCTTCCGAAGTTATAGAATCGTGCTTCCGTGAAAGTGCTGACGAGTTCTTTGATATAGTATTATCAAAAGCAGAGTCTTATATGGAAAAAGACCCAGAAGTGAGAAATGAGATTGCTAAAGCCATAAGAGATGCGGATGTAATAGTTAAGGAAGATGTCAATAGGATACAGAAAGCTGGTGAGGAAGAACCAGATTTACGAGACCGCTTGGCTCAAAGTAATGTAAATGTTAATCTGCTAGGTATTACTGATAATAAGGAATCTCTAAGAGCTAGGTTGCAGTTGAATAAAAAGGTTTAACTAACAAACCTAAATCATAGGAGGTATTGCTATGTTAGATTTGGCTAGAAGCAAATTCAATGATATTCAGGAGCGCCCTGTTAAATCTTCAAGTTCTGTATCCCAGGAAGGTCTGTGCCTGACCAGTGAGCTTGATGATAACGGTGAAGAGGTGATTTCTCCTACCAACGGTAACGCTAATGATGTCTTTGCTGGATTCTCTATAAATTGTCAGTTGACTCCCGTGGAAATGCCGATGGTTGAAACATTCACTATCCCTGATACTGATGTGGATGCAGACAGATACATTCAGCTTTCGAGAACTACTATCGTCAAAAACGCCGCCAACGATCATAAGATTCATATTGAGGAAACCGATGGAACTGACTACACTGAAGGTGGTGCTATTGCAGACGGTGTTTATGTATGTTCCGATACAGGTAAAATTTCATTCCACGTCAATCAGAAGGGAAAATCTATAGTCGTTACTTACAAGTACAATCCTACTGCCCTTGAGCTGCAGAGCACTTATTGGGAGTCTGGTATTAACATGAACGCTGCTGGAACGTTTAACAGGATAGCTGTAGGTAAACCACCTTGTGTTGTATATACTTCAGAATATAATCCTAAACGGGATTGGGGTAGCGCTACGAGTATAAAGACTGGAGCAAATGGTCAGTTGGAAGATCAAAACGGCAGCGGTGTTGCTATTCCTGGTGCAAGGGTTATCCATGTTCCTGATACCGATAATCCATATCTTGGAATTGAAATTCTGTAATATATTATTCTCTAATGATAGGAGGCTATAATATGAGGAATCCATATTTACCTACCAAAAGTAGAAAGCTTGTGACTGCTGGAGGTGGACCGATTACCGACTTGAAAGGAAGACACGGAAGTAAGTTAGTTGCAGATAACGGGGAGCTGAATGCGCATAGTAAAGCAGAATTAATGAAACAGATAGGAGAATTAATAGATGCTTACCAGACGGGTAAAGTTGTTCGTGAACCAGAACCTGCTGAAGTTATTGCTGAGAGACGTGAGATTATCAAGGCTGCTCTGAATGATAAAACAGGGGAACAGTGGGCTGTTCTTGGTGAGGTAATTGGCGATGAAGTATGGACTGCATTAAAGCGAGAAGGTTTCGCTAGGAAACTCCTTTTGTATAAGCCCTTAGGAAAGGGAGAAATCGGTAGACTGAGAGTTCGCAAGAAAGATGTAGTTGGATATATGGCTACTACTGCTGCTGGAAATCCACAGTCTGTCATCCGTCAATCTTATGTCTATCCCCCAGAGTTCTATATCACTGCGTCCCCTGTGGTGGAGATTAAGGAAATTGATAGTAATCCTGGGGATATTCTTTCAGAGAAATATGAAGACGCTCTGGAAGCTATCATGGTTCAAGAAGATAAAGTGTTCTTGTCTTTAGCTGATGCTGCTGCTCTTACCAGCAATGACTTATTCTACTTCAATAGTTTTACTCCAGCTTCATTCTCTCAGATGAGGACGCAAATCGCCAGATGGGGAATCCCTGTATCAAACTGTATAATTTCCTATGATATCTGGGATGACATAATCGCTGATGCTAATTTTGTAGCTTGGTTCGATGAGGTTTCGAAGCATACCCTAATTACCGAAGGATACTTAGGAGATATTCTCGGCATTCCGATTATTACAGACGCTTTCAGAGATCCAAATCTGAAGGTTCTTGAAGAGGGACAGGTCTATATGGCTGGTAGTCCACAGACTCTCGGTGGTATAACACAAAGGACTGAGCTGACTTCCGAACCAATTAACAAATTCCATGCTGCCGAGCCTGTCAGGGGATGGTTTATGTACCAGATTGAAGGTATGGCCATTGTAAACAGTAGAGCTATCTGTAAAGGTCAGAGAATCTAAGCTAAATTGGAGGCAGGAAGCGTCTGCTTCCTGCCGATTGACTGTTGTAGGAGGTGATGCTATGGATAAAGAAACTGCCAGGGAGCTGATTGGTAAGGTTCGATATATTATTGGAACGCTAGAGAGAAGGCTGTTCAGGAAAGTTATACCTCAGCTTGAAGGAGAACTATCAGGATCCTCTCTCAAATATCTGAGAACTGCTTCTACGAGCTTAGAGAGCGCTTTGGACAAATATGAAGCCTTGTTAAAGATGTTGAGAAAATACTGATAGCTGATAGGAGGGTTACGTCATGGATAGAAAAATAAAGTATCTTGTCAGTGAATTGCAGCGTAGCCTTGACGAAGATGTCAGTGGTACTATTGAGGAAATAGAATCGATATTTGAAGAGGAAGACCTGATAGATTCCAAGGAAGCAGAATTGCACTATAGGATTGTGAAGGATGTGGAACAGGCTCGTAAATATGTAGATAGATTACGTAAAAGTCTTAGGTCTGCAAGCGCTGCGGGAGGTAGCGTCAGTAGAAAAGTTAAATACCTTGTTGAGGAATTGCAGCGTTACCTTGACGAAGACGTCAGTGGTACTATTGATGAAATAGAATCGATATTTGAAGAGGAAGACCTGATAGATTCCAAGGAAGCAGAATTGCACTATAGGATTGTGAAGGATGTGGAACAGGCTCGTAAATATGTAGACCGTCTTGTTAAAAGTTTACATTAAAATGTGAAGAATAATTTGTTTCCAAAAAATATAGGAGGAATAATATCATGAGATCGGCTAAATTATTGATTGTCGCATATAAAGCATTCCGAAGGGGAGAGGAAGATATCGCTAAAGAAATTTTTGCCGAGGCAATGGACGACGAGACTGCTCCTGAGCTGATGGAGACCGTAAAAGAAGAAGCTGGAGAAGATATTGATGTTGACACCGACGTTGGTGAGGAAGAGGAAGAAGACATTATAGATATTGATGAGGAGGAAGAGGAAGAGGAAGAAGAAGCAGGAAAGGAGACTCTAAGCAGAGTACAAAAGGCTAAAATACGGGCTATTGCAAATCAAATAGCTGCTAAGGGTCATAGAACTCTAGCTCGCAGACTGCTTAGACAAATACGTGACCATTGAGTGTGGAGGAAGTCAAGAATCCTATACTTGTAATAGGAGGATAACGATATGGATAAATATTTGACGGAAAAGGATTTCAGAGTCTTCGAAAAAAGTCTTAAAGTTTTCGAAACACAGTTTGGCGTGCGTCTTAAGAAGACAAGAACTACAACAGACCTACCAGGAACGGCAGGAGAAGAGTTCATAATAGTGGGTCTGGTAAGGTCGAAGGTTATTGACATTAGAGCTGAGGGAGAGTTCCTGGTTGGCTACGATAATGGTACTTTATATATAGAGTGTTTTATAGAGTTAGTAATCTCGGGGAAGCCAATAGAAGGCGGACAGCTAGTAGGAGATTATGACATCAGAAGAAAGAAATGGAAATTGAACTGGGAATGGGACTAGTGAAACTGACACGGCATATAATGGATCTTACCTACGACGATAGTACAAGTTCCCTTTATTATCTCTGTGGACAGGAGGAATGGAGGGAGAAGTTTCAACTTCTCCCTCTTTATATCAAGCAGGAAGAAAGTAAGAATCTAGATGTGTATTGGGTCTTGTAGTCAAGGAACTTTCCCGTGCTTTAAGAAGCTATACGAACATTTATGGATTGGAGCAGAAGACCCACCACGAGGTGGGCGATGATTAAACTTACAGATTGTAGAAAGTGAATTTTACTTTCTCCAAATCTGTAATTTGGAGGTACAATAATGAAAGTGCAAAGCATAATTCGTGATCTAAGCGGTCTTGGTGAGCGAAGACTAGCAAGACATATTAGCAAAATAACTGCTGGAGGATCCGCTGGAGAGACGAGAGTCACACGGAAGGTTGTCAGACCTATACGGCGAGGATTTCTTTCTATGATGAACAAGCTCCCTAAGTTGTCTGATGAAGAGCTGGATCTTGTGAATGCTGATGAAGTGATAGACGAAATAGCTCACAATGTAAGGGAAATATGTGATCGCTTGGGTATCGACCCAAGTCTTGTGGGGGAAGAGCTCTCCAGAATGTAGGAGACAGAAATGACTAACACGATTATTGAACTTACAAGTATAGGCGAATTCGCTTTGGCGAAAAGAATTGTTTCTTCGTATAGGGACGTAAAGATCAGAATCTTTTACAATAGATTTCGCTACTATGACGTTGGCAATCTTGGAGCTATCAAAAGGGATTTCAGTGAAAGGGAATTGCGTGATAGTTCAGTAGACCTTCTATATAAGGGAGTTAGTATCGGTTATATAGATGCTAATAGGTTGGCAGACGAACTTTATACCTAAGCGTTATTTGGAGTTAATAGTGTTATGTATGATATTATACAGGATGGCTTAGTTACTAAGCTCAAAGAAATCTTTGGTATCGAGACAGTCGTATATACGCAAATAGATACGGTTAGAAATTCTCTAGCTAATAAAGAAGGACCAGAAGTCGAATCATTCCTGCCTTATATAGCATTCTGGCGGAATTCCACTTCTTTTGCATGGTCACGATCGGGAGCTCCTCTCAATATGGCTCAAGTTCGCTCTGGTGTAAATATTGAGTTTTCAGACGGCAAAATAAGGAACATTAAGCTCATTGCCTGCGACTTTTTATACTCGATGCGAGTCTACGCCTATCGAGAAGATGAGCTGAATAATTATGAAAAGATATACTACATAACTAAGATAAATCATCCTTATATTCATGTTAGGCTCTTCTCTGACATTATAAATATCCCTCTTGTATTTTCAGATGAAATTACTAAAAGTGTGGAAGAAGGAAGCGGTATGACGAAAGATTCTTACTATTATTTTGACACGGACTTCACAGCTCAGGGATTCCTTCTGGTTGAAGAGACTTCTATGAAGAGGATACAGAGAATTATCAAGAGTATTTACGACTTTGACAGTAAGAAATTAATAGAGCGAGAAGAAATAACTAAAGATTAACTACTCTTTGGAGGGACGGTATGCTTACTTTAGCTCCTCTGTCTCCTGGTGTTTATTCCACTGAAATAGAGCTGTCTACAGTTATCAAGTCTGTTGCAACTAGTATAGGAGCCGTTGTTGGTCCATCGAACAAAGGACCGCTTGACCCGACCCAGGTTACGACTACTAAGGAATTTACAGAATATTATGGAACACCAATCACAACTAATTATTTTCACTATACTGCTCTGGCTTTTCTGGGTCAAGGTAATAGAATTATATGCAAGAGAGTAATCAATAATGCTCTGTACGGTGGTGTGGAAGTTGTCAATGTTATGGCCGAAGATCCAGATAAAACTGCTGGTATAGATATGCCTGGAGGTTGTCCTCATCATCCGAAGGATAATTATGTTTGGGATAGCAATTACGCTGTAATAGCTCTTTTTGGACCAGACCCTGGTGCTTACAATAACGATCTCGGTATCACTATAAAACATAACCCGACCAAACTAATTGGGACTGCTACATTCACAAATGGAAGCAGAATAGTTACGGGAAATTCTACAAAGTTTACCTCCGAAGTGGCTGTAGGCGACCTTGTATATCCAGAAGGTCAGATTAAGTATTCTGCTAAAGTTGAGAGCGTTGACAGCGATACGCAACTTACCCTTGAATCCGACTGGGAAGGACCAGATAGTATGGATTTGTCGATTTACATAAATACTTTAGAGTTCTATATTACTCTTTACAGACGGGAAGGGACAACTATCTACGAAGTAAATAAGTTCTTATGCAGTAGAGTCCAAGATGCAAAGGACGGATTTGGTAGATCAATATATATCGAAGATGTGTTCGAGAACAGCAGATACCTTTTGGCTATCGACAACAAGGATAAACCAGCGGACGCCAAGAACATGCCTCAAGAAGTTGATGATATTGTCTGGTTCACAAGCGGCAGCAACGGAGATGATGTCACTCCTGGACAGATCATGTCGGCTTTGGATGAGCTTTCGAATCCAGACAAATATAATATAGACGTTATAATGTCTGGAGGTTACCTTTCTAACGGGAGCGGAATGTTCTCTGAGGAGGAAATAGAGGCTTTGCATGTTTACACTGACAGCATAGCTCAAAAGAGAAAATCTTTTGCAATATTAGATTCACCGTTCGGGAAAACAGCTTCCGAACTTGCAGAATGGAGAAGAAACAATCTTGCAATCAATTCCTCCTATTCTGCTGTATATGCTCCATGGTTAAGAGCTTACGACCGATTCAATGATAAGTGGTTATATTTACCCCCTTCTGGTTATATAGGAGCTGTATTTGCGTACACAGACTATGTCTCCGATCCGTGGTATGCTCCTGCAGGATTGGTAAGAGCAGTACTGCCAGTCTCGGATGTGGAACAGACTTTCGAGCAGCCTGATCGCAATATCTTATGTGAGGCTCAAATAAACCCAATAAGGAAGCATCCAAGCGGTGGGATAGTTGTTTGGGCGCAGAGAACTCTGCTTACCCGACAATGTGCTACCAGTAGTATAAATATAAGGCGACTGCTCATGACTATAGAAAAAGCTATTTCTGCAACTCTTGACTGGTTTGTGTTTGAACTAAATACACATCACAAAAGAATGGAAGTTGCTTCCCTTATAGAAGGGTACATGAATATGCTAACTGCTGGATCCGCCTTTTATGATTTTAGAGTAGTCTGTGATGAAACTAACAATACTCCAGAAGTTATCGATCGTAACGAAATGATTGTAGATCTCTACGTTAAACCTGTCCATGCTGCAGAATATATAAAACTGAATGTAGTTATAGTGAGGACTGGCGTAAGCTTTGACGAAGTTTTGTTACCTCAGGCTACTTAGAGTAAAAATTAAGAAGGAGTGAGACTATGGCTGATTTAAGTATTGAAACTGCGAGATCTCTCACAGAGCCAGCCCATCAGTATCTGTGGGAGGTGTCTGTACTCAATCCCCCTGGCGGTGGAGATGGGGAAGCTCTGAAATTCCGTGCTAAAAGTACTAGCATTCCAGACTTAATAACTGAGACGGTTACGATAAACTGGAAAGGTCATCAAATAAAATTTCAAGGAAGGGACGCTTCTGCTCATACAATAGAACTTACTTTGTGGGATAGTGTTGATTTACCCGTGTACAATACCTTGTATAAATGGCAGCAGAGAATTTTAGACAGGCGCAGTGGTGCGTCTGTAGGCAAAATTGACTATACCACTGACATAGTTCTGGAAATGCTTTCCAAGGAAGCGGGAAACCCTTCAATAGGTAAATGGACGCTGAAAGGAGCTCAGTTAGAGAATCTTGGCGCTATATCTCTGACTTATGATTCTTCAGAGCCCATTGAGATAACCGTCACGTTTCAGTTCGATTATTTTATCTTTGAGAAAAGTAAGTCTACGCTTAAATCTACACTTAAATCTACACTTGGGTCTACACTTAGATCCACTGTGTCTTCCTTGCTTACATAGTTCGTAAAATGAGCTTGCAAGTAGAAAGATTCATAAGGGACTATCTTCCTAGGCCGCAGTTCCTCTTTCGGTATGACGTATTCCTACCGCCAGGTGAATTTGGGAATGCAGAATTAGTAGGAAATAGAGTTATTGAAGTAAATATTCCTATGCCAGAATTCTCTTCCGAAGGTACTCCAATTGGTAATTCCAAGTGGTACTATTCCCTAAACAACGATATAGGGAGTATTAGCATGAGAGTTCTGGAAGGGGAAGACGGTGAAACAATTAACTACTTCCGTAAGTGGCAAAGTAGAATGGTAACGGAACAGGGATACCACAGAGTACCTTTGGAGTACAAAAGAGATGTAAAGATACAGTTATATTCTGTTGATGGGAAACCTACGATGCTTCTGACATTTAAAGATTATTTCCCGACACGTATAGAATTCCCTGCAATATCTGGAGAATCTTCTGATGTTTTGATATATACTGTAGAACTGAGCGGCGATTCGGTGAAGATTTCTGTGTAGAACTGATCTACTTGCAAGCGAAGTTATGAGAGTGAATGTAAGAAGGGAGTTATAAGATCTATGTTGTAAGGAAGAGCGACTTTAATATAAAGTATTAGGAGGAACTTAAATGGCTGCAATAATTAAAGAGCCCGGAAACGATGTATCTAAGAATAATAGTGTAAAAGGGAAAGACTATAAGGCTATTGCCGATGAAAGGTCTAAACAAGCACCACAATCCATCCTTATTAACCTCCCGTCTCGAGGAATAATTCCTTCCTATCCAAGCACTTTATCTGCCTCTCCTCTGAGAGTAATAGATATGAAGCGTCTGGTTTCTACTCCTGATGAGAAGTATTATGCAGTTCTGATAGATGTGATTAGTGAATTGATCGGACTCGACGCTTCATCTCTGACTTCTTCAGATTTTGATTTTACTGTTATAACTATCCGTGTTAATTCGGTTGGTCCAACATGCTCACTTCTTATAACTTGCACACGGTGCAAGAATACTTTTCCTGCCTCAATAAACTTCACTAAGCTGAAATCTGTTCCCCTACGTGACGACTACAAAGAGCCAATGCGGATCAAAACTTCTTTTGGAGAAATACCGCTACGCCTTCCTAGGGTTTCTGATACCTCTCAGTTGGAGATTAGTGAATCTGAAGATATCCTGTCCAAATGCGCTTGTGCGTTAGCTACCGATGAGCCTCTTCATTCCCGAATAAAATTCCTAGAGAATAAAGCTACCATCCAAGATATCAACCTCATTAGAACGTTTCTGCTTATGTACGAACATGGAGTAAGTAGATTCCAGACAGCTAAGTGTTTGTCTTGTGGAGAGGAGGTGCTCTTTTGGATACCCTTTCGTGCAGACATCCTCTTCGGGATGGGGGACAACCATGAAGAACATTTTAGAAAAGCAGTTCTATAGCTGCTATTTAATGGGACTTTCGGTGAAAGATACCGATCTGATGGATTACATGGAATTTGATTGGTTCTATAATAGATTAATCCAGCAAAAAGAAGAAGAGCTAAAGGTCCGTAGAAGGGGCATAAGATATGGCAGATAATGAAAGGGAAATTTCACGCCTTGAGGAAGAGCTCGATCGCAAGGAAAAAGAATTTGAAGATATAAGAGAAGAGCAATTTTCGAAGCGAAAGGAACTTCTGGAGAAAGAGATAACTAAGGTTGGCAGACAGATCAGTGACGCTGTTTTCTATAAGAGGGATCTTGATAAGTTAGTACGTATTCATAGCGAACTGGATAAAATACGTGCGAAAACCGTCGAGACTCGCACTGCTGCTAGACCGAGAGCTATGTTTCCTGTAACACGGAAAGAGACACCCGTAGCTCCTACTGTTCCTGCTCCCGTGTCTCAGAAGGAACTGAAAGAGATCTCAAACATACAATCCGAAATTCGTGATATATTTTTGGAGATTGGATCCAATGTCAATGATGTTTTGAGATCCATAGAGGATAAATTTGGATCGATCGAAAAGTCGTATGAACATCTCAGTGAAAGCAGTTCTGCGGTAGTTAAAAGGCTTCTGCAGTTAAGAGATTCAAGTATAGCGATCGGGAAAGGACAGGAAGATATATCAGGGGAAACCATTGCAAATCAGATAAAAATAATGAAGGAACTCCAGCATCAAACGAGATCCATCGAAGAATTTCCCAGAGAAATAGATAAAAGTGTAGATGAACTAAATGAATCGCTTGGAAACAGTATTAAGTCTTTAGGGGACAGGACGGAGAGATTAAAGGAAATAACTAGTAGAATTGCTAGTCATGATATAGCAGAGGAGGTTGTTGCTGGCTTTGGAAGATCTGCTTTCGGGGAATTTTATGACGTTGTTTCAGAGGGACTAAAGTCTCTTACAGGAACTAATACCGCATTAGAAGCCCTCGGCAAAGCAGCGAAACCGATATTTTCCTTTCCCAAATGGATGCTATTGCTTGGAAGAAGATATGGTAAGAAGCTGTATCGGGGGATTGTTAGCGTTCCTGGTCTGCTAGCCAATCTACAATCTCACGTAGAGTCTACTGAGAAGTATGCAGCAGAAACTTCTAAGTCATCCTCTTCTTTGTCGAAGGATTATATGGAAGCCGAATCTCGGAATGTTAAGTTGCTTTCGCAATTAAGAGCTTCCATTGACTTTCTCAAAGTTAAGTCAGCTGACGGGTTCACCTCTATTACAGATAAACTTTCAGCTTTCCCTTCGGCTGTGTCCGAAGTGAAAGACGCTACTTTGTCTATTAGCAGAGATTTGTCTCGATCCTCTGTAAGATTGTTGCAGTCTCTCTCTGGTATAAGAGAAGTTACGGGTAAAGGCTTCAATTGGCTTTCCGAGAACATAGAAAGTATATCTGACGATTTAAATAAGATAAAGAAACAACAGAAGAAGCAGATAAAAGCCACCAAAGAGGCAGGCGAAACAGGGTTTCTTGGTTCTATAATGGGAGGTATGTTAGGGTTCAGAGGTATAACAGGTATAATCGGCACAATTACAAGCTCAATCGCTGCTGCTATTACAGGTATAGGTAAGGCTATCGTTCCAATGATAGTTCCTGCTCTCGCTACCGCATTTGCAGGAGCAGTCGGAGTAGCTATAGGGAAGGGTATAGACAATCTTACTAAGAAGTTCGTTGGAGAAGAGGGATTAGGCGGTTGGGTTTATGAAAAAATACATGGGAAAGAAAAAGGACCTCCACCGAGGACTGCCTATGAACTTAAAATGATAGCTTCTCTTAAGAAAAAGATGTCCCCAGCAGCTTGGGAAAAGTATAGACCTGCTATAGAGGAAGGGTTAGCCGCAAAATTGATACAAAGAGGAGCATTAGTAAGGAGTGACGGCAAATTAGTATTACCTGAGGAACTTACTGAACCTACAGAAGTGGGGGCAGCTGCTCCTGCACCGACACCGACACCTGTTCCTCCGCCTACACCAACTCCAACACCGACACCTGTTCCTCCTATTGAGAATATAGTGCAAGTGAAAGCTCCTCCCATTGTTCCTCCAGAAGCTCCTCCGCCACCACCTCCGCCACAAACGATCGTTCATCAGACTGGACCCTCTAAAACATTTGAGGAAAGGAGTATAAGAGGGTTTCCTGTGATAGTTGACGACTTAGGCTTGATATTAGCTAACTCGGGACTTTTGTGATATAGGGATGAGAAATATGACTGAAGAAAAATGGTACGAAAATCCTACTAGGGAGCAGTCACCAGGATATATAGTAGAAATAAGGCAAATCAATGTCTCAGAGCCTCTAAGGGTAGCTGGAAAGATGGGAGAGATTTCTATGGAACTCTCTACAGAATGGTCGCCACTAGTTGACCCAGAAGTTGGAAGATTAGCGAAAGCGATTGAGACTCTCAGTAGACAGCTTCCCTTACCTGGAGAGTGGGGAGCAGCAATAAGAAGGGGTATCAGTCCCAGGATGCAGTCAGCGACCGTTGCTCGGTTTACTTCTTCACAATATCTGACCATTCCAATAAGAATGGAGTTCGTAGCTTATCAAGATCCTCTCAGGGACGTTGTCATACCATGTAAAAAACTCCATAAAATGGTTACTCCTACCGAAGGAGCTGTAAGAGGTATGATAGTGACTCCGATAGAAGTTATGGTAACAATTGGCAGACTACTTCGTCTACCAAGAGCCGTACTTAACTCTGTGTCAATAACCTATTCTCAGGAATTAGTAGTCGGAAAAGACAATATACCGCTCCCTTCTAAGGCCGATGTAGATGTAACAATACAGGCTTCTTATCTGTTCGTCCAGCGAGATATCGACGAGATGTATTGGAGTCTTGCTAAATGAGCTTAATAGATCCTATCAGACCTAATGTCTACAATATTGTAACTGTAGACGGAACAAAGGAATATGACTTTCTAGACCCTTCTCTTACAGAGATAGTCAAGCAAATCAGAAAAATTGTATCATACTTCACAGTTACTCCTAAGTATGATAGAAAATATTGGCTAATATCTTGGGAAGTATATGGGACTCCTTATTTGTGGTGGATCATAACACTGTATAACGACATAGTAGATCCGTTTGAATCTCATATAGGAGAGACTCTTTTATGCCCAGATATTAGCGGAATAGATATACGGCACCTTTATAGCAAGGGTAAAGTTACAGACCCGCTGTTGAAGAAAATTGCTGTGCCTGCTGCCAGTTCGAGTTCCAGTAGTTCTTATTCTAGTAGTTCCTCGTCCAGTTCTAATTCGAGCAGTTCGTATAGCTCATCAAGTTCTTCAAGTTCCAGTATAGGACCAGAGGAATTTGTTAGAGGTAAACAATATCAAGCATCTCCTTGGCATTACAAAACTTTTCTCTGGCCAGAGAACAAACCTTCTGACCCTGGGTTTGCTGTAAATAATCCCTTCATATCAGAATATAACAGCTCTGCTAATCTGTTGACAGTTACCTGTGATGATCTGACTCTATTTTGTTCGACTGTCTATACGACTGGTGCAAATAGATCTTTTGCACTAACTCACAAAACAACTCTTATACCATTCAGATATAATGATGTCTTATATAACTTTTTCACTATTACTAGCGAGTTCCCTCTTGATAGCGTTGTACCCTTCGATTTGTGGAAGAAAGAAGGGACAGAGGATACGTACTGTATAGGTCTGATAAGTGGAAGGTCGAAGAAACATTACTTATTTGAATACACTTTAGGAGACGAAGCTGCTGAGCTCGTTTCTGAAAACGAATCTACCGCTATAAAAGACTCAGAGAAATGGCTCGAATACGAGGTAGTAGTTGACGATTACAATTATAACCACGGAATATATTTCCCTCATGATATAGATCCGCCAGAGCACTCGCTGAAAGTTACCGATGGAACTGATACCGTAGAATATTACGAAGGCGGTGAACCGACAGATGATTATATATTGAAGTACGACCATTCAGCAGATCGATACTATATAAAAGTTCTTCCTGACGGGAGAATTAAAAAGTATCAGATAGTACATATCTGGTTTCTGAATAGTCTTCCTGATAATGTTACTCTATTAGGGTATTCGAAAGGTAAAGCTTATTTTGGTGTAGCTAGTAGTACAAACAGGGTTAATGTTACTGAATATTCCTGTCAGGAAGATGATCCTGGCGGAAGGTGCCGATATATATGGTGTGATGACTTCGTAAAGGGTAAAGGTTATGTTATAACTGTCGGAGGCTCAAGCAATTATCTCGTCGGTTATAAGAAAACATATTTCGATCGTATAAACAGCAAGTTATATGTTATATCTACTTACAGACTAGTCAATCAAGACTACTATGGAAAACCAGCGGTAGTCGGGCAGCCTTATCCTTCCGAAAGGATTCGCTTTAGAGAAGGTGATATATTTGATACTTCTACTAAAGCTGGTTTTCACTTTTTATTTGGTGTAGGTTATTGCGAAGGTTGTGGTTATTCGGACTGGTATTATGAATATCTCTACAGTCGTTATTGGATATCGTTAGGCTCTGTCCTAGTTCCTGTTAATATCGATGTCCCAGAACCTCACACTGTAAATCTTCTGCTTACAGCTCCTTATGGTAATGTGGTAAGCTTCTGGAGAAAATATAAGGATGAATCCATTGCTACTTTATGCTGCCAAATCGGAGCTCATAGAGTATATGACTACTATCATCATTACATTATAGAATACAGCCCGAGCCACAGAATATTATGTATAGACGATAGCGTTGAGTATCAGGCGTCTGAAGTTTGCAGGTTTGAAGGCGACCGCAAGCTAACAAAATGTATCGCACGAGTCAGTGTCGGAGGAGCAACAGCAAAGGACGGTATATGGGAAACTTGGGATGACGGTTATTTCAATCCAGTTACCAGTTTTAGATGTTCTCTAGGAAGATATGAACATATTGAAATAGATCATGAAATAGAGGACGCTGGTGAGAGATGGATTGCTCACGGTTATTCAGTAGACCATGTCAACGAAGTCGAGTGGGATCACAGAAAATATTACTCGAACTGGAAAATTAAGAGTGTAAAAGAATGCTTGCCAGATGGAAGCTCTGACGAATATACGGTATTGGGATACGAAACTTGGCGTACTGGAGAAGAAAAAGAACAAAAAACATACCTTATTAGTGGTTTTACAGAAGAGCCTGTTACTGAGGACAATTACTATACTGCCGTTATACGCTCTGCAATATTAGGGGATCTGCATAAACCTCCTTGTGACTATGGTTGCGGTTTTTCACAAGAGGTTGATGGTAAGTGCTATAGTTCTGAAATATTTGGATACTATGACTGGGATTCCTTCTTTCAGAAGGCTTTGGCTTCTAAATCTAGCAGCTCCAGTAGTTCAGCAAGTTTCAGTTCCAGTTCTAGGTCTTCAAGCAGTTGCAGTATCAGTTCCAGTTCTTCATCCATTAGTTCCAGTTCGTCCAGTTCTTTTAGTAACAGTAGCAGCTCAAAAAGTTCTAGTTCTAGGTCATCTAGCAGTATGTCTTCAAGCAGCAGTTCTCTTAGCTTCAGTTCAAGCAGTTCTAGTTCCAGAAGTTCCAGTTCTTACAGTCTGTCTGTATCTTCCAGCTCTGCTTCTCATCCTAGCTGGTGGAGTAGCAGTAGTAGCAGCGCAAGCACCAGTTCGAGCTCCCAATCCGTGTCTTCTAGTTCCTCTTCGTCCAAGTCTTCGAGCTCTATGTCTTCCAGCAGTGAGTCTAAAAGCTCTAGTAGCATGTCCTTTAGTTCTTCGAGTATGTCGAGTTCGTCTGTCAGCTCAAGTTCTTCTTCTTCATCGAGAAGTTCAAGTTCCGTGAGTTCGAGTTCTAGTTCCAGAAGTTCGAGTTCTAAGAGTTCCAGCTCTCGCAGCTCCAGTTCCCGCAGTTCCAGCTCTCGCAGCTTTAGTTCTTCCTCACGAAGTTCAAGTTCCAGTTCGTCGAGCTCTTTTTCATTAAGCTCGAGTTCGAGTTCCCGTAGTTCTTCCTCAAAAAGTTCTAGTTCTAGTTCACGAAGCTCTTCTTCAAGAAGTTCCAGTTCCAAAAGCTCCAGCTCCAGCAGCCTCTCTTCAAGCAGTAGTTCCTTCAGCTTTAGTTCTAGCAGCTCTAGTGTGTCAAGCAGCAGTAAGAGCAGTTCTTCTTTCAGTTCTGATTCCTTTCCTCTGTACGAAGGTGATCCCTATGAGCGATTTAAGCAGTGCCGTGCTTCCTCTGAGTTGCTAGTTCATCACGGTCCTAGTTATACAGCTCATAGAGCTTTTGACAACGTGCCAGAAGCTGGCTATCACGACTGCTGGATATGTGCTAGTAACAATTTACCTAATCCTGACGGGTCTTGCTGGTTGCAGTGGGACTTTGGTGAACCTAAGATAATTACTCACGTTCAGATACAAAGAAGAAGTTATGTAGAATATCCTTGGGGCAATATAAACTTTCCGAAGCACTGCAGAGTTTTAGGAGCTAACACGAGCAGCATGGACGACTATGTAGTGCTAGGAGAGTTTGATACCCAGAACGTTGGTGCTGGTGAATGGGATGAGTTCCATAGAGTAGTCCAGCTTCCGTTTAGATTTATAAGAATTGAAATTCACGACATCTGGCAAGACTACGGAAGCAATGTCGCCGTCAAGGAAGTAAGATTTAGAGAATCTATCAGCTCGTCATCGAGAAGTTCGAGCTCCAGTTCGAGAAGCTCTAGCTCCAGCAGTTTTAGCTCAAGTAGCTCAAGTTCGTTGTCTATAAGTTCTAGCTCCTCTTCTAAAAGCTCTAGTAGCTCCAGTTCAAGTTCATTTTCTATAAGTTCCAGCAGTTCCAGCTCCAGTTCTTATAGTTCAAGCTCTTCCTCCGAAAGCTCAAGTTCACGTAGTTCCAGTTCTAGCAGTAGGAGTTCGAGCAGTTCTAGTTCAAGTTCACGTAGTTCCAGTTCGAGCTCTTACAGTTCCAGTTCCAGCTCATTCAGCTCCAGCAGTTCGAGCTCTTCGTCAAGAAGCTCAAGCTCTAGCAGCCTGAGTTCCAGCAGCTCGTCGTCTTCCTCACGAAGTTCAAGCTCCTCGTCGAGAAGTTCAAGTTCACGTAGTTCTAGTTCTAGCAGTAGGAGTTCGAGCAGTTCTAGTTCAAGTTCAAGTTCTTGGAGTTCTTCGTCTGAGAGTTCTAGCAGTAGAAGTTCCAGTTCTTCTTCAAGAAGTTCCAGCAGTGCTTCTAGCAGTTCCTGTTCTATCAGTTCCAGCTCTTGCTCTTGGAGTTCAAGTTCACGTAGTTCAAGTTCTTCATCAAGGAGTTCGAGCTCCAGTTCTAAGAGTTCTTCCTCAAGAAGTTCAAGTTCCAGTTCTCGTAGTTCCAGTTCCAGCTCCCACAGTTCTAGCTCTTCATCCAAAAGTTCAAGCTCTTCGTCTTATAGTTCAAGCTCTAGCTCCTTTAGTTCAAGTTCTCGAAGTTCAAGCTCTTCGTCTTATAGTTCAAGTTCTAGTTCGTATAGTTCAAGTTCAAGCTCACGTAGCTCAAGTTCCTCCTCCAAAAGTTCAAGTTCCTCTTCGAGAAGCTCTAGCTCCAGTTCCAGCAGTTCAAGCTCACGCAGTTCAAGTTCTTCATCAAGAAGCTCAAGCTCTAGTTCTTCTTCCAGTAGCTCCAGTTCCTACAGCTCTAGCTCCAGTTCCTACAGCTCCAGTTCAAGCTCAAAATCTTCCAGTTCCAGTTCCAGTTCTTCAAGCAGTTCCTCAAGTTCGAGTTACTCTAGCTCGAGTAGTTCATTCTCCAGTAGTTCTTCCTCCAGTAGTAGTTCGTCCTCATCTGTTAGTAGCAGCTCCAGCTCTCGCAGTTCCAGTAGTCAGAGTTATAGTGTCGCTGAAGATACTACGGAAGGTATGGGATACTGGACGTTTGGTGAAGTGGCTGACGTTCCTTTTGATTTTTCTATTGGGGACATATATGGATTGGGCTATTGGGAATTCGGACGTGTATTTGACTATATGTGGGGATCATATAGTTCCTCTAGTAAGTCAAGCAGTTCCTCCAGCTATTCTTCCAGCAGCAGTTCCAGTTCCAGCTATAGTAGCTCTAGCAGCAGTAGCAGTTCATCTTATTCTTCCAGTAGTAGTTCCAGCTCTAGTGTTAGCAGCAGTTCCAGTAGTTCGAGTTCCTATTCTTCCTGTCCATTCTGGAGTGGCGACAGAACTACGTATGCTCAAGCTAGTGCGAGCACCTACAAGACTTACCATGAGCCTGAGGATGCGATAGACGACGATCCAGACGGAACTAGATGGGAGGCTCGTAACGCTACCGACGAGTGGATTAGAATAGATTTCGGAAGCGGGAACGCTTATCCGATACAGATAGTTAGAATATATCCTTACGAAGATTTTTCTGGATTTCATGTAAAAGATATAACCATCAAAGGGTCTAATAACGAAGTAGACTGGGACGAGTTGTTTAGCGGTACAGTTCCAGAGATTTCTGATTGGGTCACATTCGGGTTTGAAAACGATACAAGTTATCGATATATACAGATAGATGTCCACAATCAGTGGACTGGCGATGAAGGCGGTATAGCAATAGCAGAGATTGAAATGTTTGAGTGCTATGCCAGCAGTTCCTCCAGTTCGTCGAGCTATAGCAGTTCCAGTGAGAGTTCAAGCTCCTCTTCAGAAAGTTCCAGTTCACATAGTTCAAGTTCTCAATCTGGGGGATGCCCAGTAGACTGCGGGTGTGACTGTGCAGAAGATTGTGGATGTGATTGTGCTGAGGATTGTCCTGAGGAATGCGATTGTGAATGTCCAGAAGAAGGTTGCGATTGTGAATGTCCAGAAGAAAGTTGTGGATGCGACTGTGCTGAGGATTGTCCTGAAGAATGTGACTGCGAATGCCCAGAGGAAAGCTGTGACTGCGAATGCCCAGAGGAAGTTCCGTGGTAAATATTAGTAGGGAGGTTACATTTTTTTGGAAAAAAAGTACTGCAGCAAATGCAAAAGGCAGGTTATAGATAATCCCTATATCTACAGACAAAAAGAAGTATGCAGAGACTGTTTTATGGCTATTCTTAATGAGAAAATCTACAAAGCTAAGTTGGAAGAGATTGAAAGGTATAAGCAAAAATATTGGAGAATGCAATGAAGTATAGCCACCTTAGCGAGGGGAAGATATTACAGGAACTATCGGGTGTTATTCTTAGAAGCTTACCGAAGCCAGAATGCACTTTCGTCAATGCTATCGACGAGGAATCTTGGGAATATGAAAGCAGTGACGTTTCTATAGCTATAGGTCTTTCTTTTGACGAAGGGGGATTTTATATCGCTAAAGTGGAAAATTATGCCAAAGGTAGAAAAGTGAAATTGCTAAATACTATTTTTAAAGCTATATCTCGTATTTGCGATAAATATAATCTACCGAGAGTCATCTATTTAGAAGACACTTCTGGGAGACCTGGAATGTATGCGCATCTCGGGAGGAAATATAAACTATCTGTAGTAGAATGGTATTAGAAATATTATGATAGAAAGTATAGGGTCTATAGACCTAGAAGTAACTTTGAGATGTAACTTGAAATGTCCTTACTGCTATCTGAATCTTGGCTCTGGAGAGTGTAAAGACATTTCTGAAGAAATAATGAATCAATGTATCGAGTTGATGAAGAAATATAGGAAGGGTAATAGTGTTCAGAAAGTCACATTCTACGGAGGAGAGCCTTTACTGAGGTTTGATCTTATAAAGAAGTTTGTGTCTATGGTAAACCGTTCCGGGCTGAATGTCAGATATACCATAATGTCTAACGGCACTATCATGACTGAAGAAATCGTTGACTTTGTTAAGAGGAACAAAGTGTATGTTCAACGTAGCATTGATGGATGCCCTAAAGCAATGGAGAAATTAAGACCTGGAGCCCTGCCTCTATACGAGAAAGCTACTGAGATGCTGAAAGATAAAGACAGAGGAGTCAGGCGTATGACTATCACTCCTGATACTGCTGAGTACCTGTTTGAGGGCGTTCTTTTTTTGTGGGAAAAGGGGTTCAGGAGAGGTTTCTCCCCGCAACCTGATTACAATCAGGAATGGAATGAGGAACAAAAGAAGGCTCTCATTGATAATATGTGGAAGATGGCAGATTTTTATATAGAGCAATTTAAGCACGGCAATCCCTTTTACTGGTATCAAGTATCCAGAGAGGCTGCATGTAGATTCTCTAATACAGTAACTCAGACAGGTTGTGGTGCTGGTAAGAGATTATATGCAATTTCTGTGGACGGCTATGTATTTCTGTGTCACAGGTTTACTGGAGAAGACATAAACGGACCGTTCTGCTACGGACATGTTGCTGAAGTCTTGGAAGGTACTGCAATAGGGTTTGGTAATGAAGTCTTGTCGGCTATAGAAAGTAGAAAGAGAAAAGAGTGGAATGAGGAATGCTATTCCTGTATAGCTCAGTATGGTTGTGAAAAGGGATGCTACCACTCCAGTTATAAAGCAACTGGAAATCTCTTGAAGCCTCCAGAACTGTATTGCAGGATTAAAAGGGAAGCAGCTAAAATAGTTACTTATATAGACTGTGAGCTTAGAAATATAGATTCGGAGTGGTGGTTAAAGAAAAATTTCCGCAGAGAGGCAAAAGCCTACATAAATAGGAAGAAGAAGATATGACAACTTGGTATATAGACTACGTTAATGGAGATAATAGTAATAACGGCAGTAATTGGTCACAAGCTTGGAGAGATTGGGACGGTATTTCTGGAGTCGCTCCTGGGGATCTTATTAAGGTAGCGAAGACACCAGATCCAGTCAGTATAGGTAACGCTACTTGGTCACATGGAAGTGATATAGTAACATTGGCTTCTCCAAAAACTGAAAATATTGATGACTGTGAGGACGCATGGACTCCCGAAGCTGGAGTTACCCAAAGTAATGATTCTAGTTATGCTACGGAAGGCGATTACTGTCAGCGGTTCGGCATCGGGTCAGGAGGGTTTACTTCTGGTCCTATTGCCTATCACGAATTCGCAACTGCTAAGGATCTATCTTCTTATACTAAAATAAGCTTCTCTATAAGGCTAATGTATCGTTCTCTGGATGCGAATACCCTTTCGATAAGATTCTATTCGGATTCTGATAGAACTATGTTAGTTCATAATTTTCCCATTAATTTTAAAATCCCTGTAGATCGGACTTTACCAATAACGCTTGACAACGGAGCTGCTTTAGGTAGTAATATCAAAGTTATAGAACTATATGCAGATGTAGATATATCTGGGCACATTAGAATATATATAGATAATATATTAGCCTGTAATGACCTGACACTTAGTAGTGTAATAGGGAAGAATACTTCTAGTGAAAAAGAATGGTGGCATATAGGCTATATAAACGGGAATTCTATTAAACTTGCTAAAATAAATTCGTATTCTGCATCAGACAAAGGAACTAAATATACAGGGCAGAACGGGACTGTAGAAACTTTTGTTCGTAATTCGGCTGTGATACCGTCGAAAGTTAGATATGACGACGATTCCAATTTTATGACTTCTTCTGTGAACGGTAATAGTGGAAGCTTGATTACTATATCTGGGGGATGGGATCCTTCTACTAACTTGCAGGACGGTGAGTCGTGGCTCGACTTGGTCACTCCCTTCGGAGTATGTGAGCTGTCTGGCTCTTATACAAAGTTGGAAAAATGTAGCTTCGTTAGAGGACGTCAGTTATACTTGTCTGGTTCTTATAATCAAGCTGAAACTATACATTTGGTTGGTAATCGCTATTACGGACTTCATGTGTCCGACGGTATTGAACAGATAGTAGATGACACATTTGTAGTTTCCTGCTGTGATTACGGACCGAGGCTTCGTAATGCTACGATATCTGATTTGTCTGTCTATAGAAGTTATGTGGATATCGAAGCATGTAGCGTTACTGGCTCTTTATCCTGTTATGGGAGTCGTATTGATATAAAAGACAATGTAGACGCGAATAACATTGTTGTCCGCAGCAATGATGGCACTGGAGTACTTATATACCAATCTGCTAATGTATTCATCGAGCAAGTGGACGTTGAAGATTGTGACGGTTACGGTATCCATCTGACTGATTCAAAGGCTATTACTCTGGAATCTGTATCGGTACAAAATTGTAATGATGACGGTGTATATATCCATGGAATAAATTCTTTCGATATTTATATACATGATGCAACTCTTGTTAATAATGGATCGTACGGTTTACTCGTTGAAGATGGTGCACATTCAATATTCATTGACAACTTGGAAACCTCTGGTCACATTTCTCGTGGCCTACGTGTGAGAGATTCCGAAGTTCATGTTGAGAGTAACAACTGCTCAGACGGAATAAGTTATTACTTTCCGTCACAAGTTCCTCGATTTGGACTCTACTTCAGTCACAAGGATCAAGTTGCTGGTTCTCATATAGCCTATCTCCCTGTCGGGACTATCAGTGCTGATAACACTGTATATCACACAGCAGCACCGTCTTGGAAAATGGAAGTTACTTCTGATTCAAGATTAGAAATTTTGGTATTCCGTATCCCTGCTCAAGCTGGAGTCTCAAGAACAGTGAGAGCATGGACAAGATGGGATTCCACTGTAGAACCTAAGATGAAGCCGAAGGCCATCCTTAGGGGTTGTGGTATTACTAAACAGGAGGATGTCAATACGGAGCTGTCTGGAAACTGGGATCAGTTAGTAGTTACGGCGACTCCTACCAGAAATGGTATTCTGCATTTCTCTATTGCTTTTCAGAGAGCATATAATACTCCTTTAACAGTTTATGTTGATGACGTTACCTGGAGTTAAATTATGGGTGAATATCATAGCGAGCCGAGGACTATAGCTAAACCTGAAACTATACTCCCATCTCTCAAAGCAAAGTTAGTTGATAGACAGGGAAATATTTACGAGTGGAATCTTGTAGAGACAGGATGCTTAAGAAGCTTTGTGATGATAGAATCAACGAATGTGTTTCTTCCTACACTGGAACTGATTGTATTAGATAGAGGCAATGAACTGCTCGGTTCGTTTACAATAGCAGGAACGGATAAGCTTATAATCGATTTAAGCAATCTAACTGGTGACAGCTACAAATATGAGTTTGAACTGTATTCTATAAAGGAGGCTGAGCTTCGCAGCTTGTTGGACATAGGCTCAAACATGATGACTATGACATTCTGGACACCTCGCTGGCGTGATTTGTTTCAGGGATTCAAAGTGAGGAGCTTCGGTAAGATGCCTGCTTCCGCCGTAGCGGATGCTATCATTGATGCTGATGAAAAAGAGATAGAGGATTCTCTTGATGCGAGAAATTATATACAAGCACAATGGACGGACGCTCAGTTCTTAAGACATCTTGCGAGATATGCCGTAGGTAGAGATTCTGCTGGTTACTGGTATTTCTTTGATAGATACGATAAATTCTTCTTTTGCACTCCTGCATATCTAATAAAGAAACCTTTGAAGGAGGGAAATAAGTTCGAGTTCGTGAACATGCCAGATAAGATACAAGATATGGATCCAGAGATAAAACCTATATTAGCTTGGAGGTTAGTATCGAACTACAAAACCTTACTTTTGCAGTCTGGTTACGGATCTGTAGTTAAATATTTTGACTATGATACTAAATCGTATAAGGAAAGGACGGTCTTGTATGACTCCACAAGGCTTCCCGCTTTAACTGACTGGGTATATCTGCCTGAAGACGATCTCAACGCTAACAGGATAAGATCCAGTTACCAGGGGAATATTACTGATTTAGGTTATTATGATGAACCTTATAGAGCGGCCAGCAGATTGATAAGTAATACTACATATTCCCTTCTGTCGCTAGAAGTTATAATTCGTGGTGATAAAAATATTTTATTGGGGGATAAAATATCTGTCCGTATTCCTGAATCTGCAGGACCAATAGGTGAATCCTTGGATATGACTTGCATTTCTGGAGAATGGTTGATTTCACGCATAAGTCACATGATAGATGTCCGCCAAAGATCGTATTTGATGAAGTTAGTTTTAGTAAGATCTGGTATTAACAAATCTAAGGAATATGGAGATGTGAAAGGACTAACCCCTCCTGCTGGGGAGCGAGTATGATGAAGAGAAGGAAGAAAAGAAGTAGAAGGAAAGCGAGTTCATCTAGTTCTAGTTCCAGTTCATCTTTCAGTATTTCCAGCTCGTCTGAGTCACTGCTTTTAAAGGAAGAGTCGGAAGTACTGTATGAGGGAAGTGAGCAGAGAAAATATCAGTGCACTGCATCGTCCGAGTACAGTTGGCGATATCCAGCTTATGAAGCTTTCGACGGCCAAATAGGGTCAGCAGGCAATTGCTGGATCAGCTCAGAGAACAATGTACCTAACCCAGACGGGTCTTGTTATTTACAATTCGACTTTGAGGAACTGAAGAAGGTAATCGCTGTACAGATGGCTAGAAGACCCAGTTCTAACTGTGAAAACTTCCCTAAAGACGGTAGAATAGTGGGAAGCGTCACAGGAGAATTTAGTGGGGAAGAGATCACGATAGGCATGTTCTACAACAACGATGCTGATCCAGGCTCTTGGGCTGACTGGTGCTATGTTGAAAATCCCATATATGTAAGGAGTCTGCGTTTAGAGATTCATTCTAAGTGGTCAAGCGGCTATCCATACAGTTGGGTATCAGTCAGTGAAGTCAGATTTCTTGTTTCTTCTGAGAGTAGTTCTAGCAGCTCCAGTAGTTTAAGCTCTAGTTCGAGCAGTTTATCTTCGTCCAGTTCTTCTTCACTGAGTTCTTCCAGTTCTCTTAGTTCTAGTAGTTCAAATAGTAGTTCCAGTTCTAAGTCGTCAAGCAGTCTCTCGAGCAGCTCTAGCAGTTCTAAAAGTAGTTCAAGTTCGAGAAGTTCCAGTAGCAGGTCTAGCTCTAGTATGTCAAGTTCTTCAAGTTCCAGTTCATGGGCTCGTGATGTTGGAGCAGATTATCATGCCTATACTAAAGACTTTGTAAATGACTGTTTCCTTACACAGTACCATGTAGAAGAAATAAGGAACACGGTGATATCCCAACTGCAAGAGATGGTATCTCAAGGAGCGACAGTTGTTTCTACAAGAATATGGCTAGTTGATAATCCTGGTGAACAGCACGAGAACTGGAGACACCATTTTCCTCTAACCTCACAAGAGATACAAAATTTAAGACAGTACATACTAGATGCACAATCTGTCGGAATACGAACATATTTGGCTTTGGGATGGCTAGGATGTGCCAATTACCAGCATGGTTCACCAGAAACTACTCTTGGAGACTGCGGTCTTACATCGGAAGAATTCTTATCAAGGGCTCGTTCTTCCATAGAATCTATCTTAACTGCTATAAGCGATATAAAATTTCAGAATGGGAATACCGTTGTTGAAAGGTTCTACTTGACATTGGAAGTAATGACAGCAGCGAATGATTCAGATAGTGCAACTGCTTACGAGAAAAACAATTTAAGATGGCTTCTCAGTCAGTTGTGGCAGTGGTTTCACGACTTAGTAAGTCAAACAGGGATAATCCCAAGTCTTTATTTTATCCATGATTCTTATGAAAGGCATATACTTGATGACGATTATGTAGACGCCGATTTTCCTGTACTGAATGGCCACAGGAGCATGTACTGGATATACAGGTCTCTTAAGTTCCTAAAAGATAGTGGCTTACCCATTCCAGACAGAATAGACTTTTCGTCTTATCACAGATTGCAAAATCCTGAAACTACTTATGAGGATACTGTATCCAGAGTAATAAGCGACTACAGAGCGGTGATTCCTTCTCTCCTCGGCAGTTCTAAGCCTATGCAGATTGCGGAGACGTTCTATTTCGGGAGTCAACTTTATGCTTTTTATCCTTACTATTCCGACTCAGATTTTGAGGGAGTCACTTTCTGGACTACTCCATTTCACACTGGAGAGCCGACAATCGGACCTCCGTTTAATTTTACTCCTTTACTTGGCTCTTTTAGTTCCAGCAGTTACAGCAGTTCCAGTGAGAGTTCCAGCAGTTCTAGCAGGAGCAGTGAAATAACTTCAAGTTCCTCAAGTTCCAGTTCTAGCTCAAGTTCCAGCTCTAGCTACACTATTCCTGAGGAACATACATTGAATCTTAATCCTTGTGAAACCAGAAAAGTAATCAAGACTCAGAGTATTGCTCCTTGTCAGACCAGTTACAAATGTCAAGTCTATCCGAATGTTGATATAGAGGCTTCACATGCTTGTGAACTTACCGTCAATCATGCTTATACTGGAGATCCTCTTTTTGTTACTGCTTACTATGCTCGTGTTCGTGAAGATCAGCAGCACCGCAACTATAACCGAACCGCTGGATTCATTCATGATATTTATGCTACTGGTCCCTCTTACGACAATGCTTCATTGAGAACGTTTGCTTGGTTAGACAATAATCGTCCTGGAGGCGGAGATGACGACCATTGTGATATGGGCGTTATTACTTATTCCTGTAAAGTAACGGGAGCAAATCCGAATACATATTTTAACTTTGCTGAAGGGATAATAAACGTAGAATCTACGTCTGGCGGAGGTTCGTCTGGTTTCGGACATCATAAAATAAGTGTTCACAACGACGTATCTGACTGGACTCATCATGGATTTGTTTTGACAGTCCAAAGAGACAATCCCGCTCAGTACTACGACAACTTCAGAGCCAAAGATGCTTTTTTACTAAGAGGTAAGTGGGAGCGGATAATAAATGTTCAGAAGGAAGATGCTTCTGTCGATTCTGGATGGGTTCGTGCTCCAAGAGCAAACATCAGTATAGCAGGTATAGACTTAACAGACGCTTTCTGGGAAGACGATGCCGTCGCAATTAAGCTTGATGCCTATGGTCCAGGGTCTAAAATCCAGTGGGGAAGTTCTTATCTATGCTATGATGGCGGGTTTTTGTTCCACAACGGCTCTGTTATTATAGAAGAAGGTCAGAAAATCTATTTTGACGGGTCAGGCGGTGACACCTATCTATACTATGACGGAACAGGGCTCGTCCTTGTAGTTGATGGTGTCGAGAAAGCCGCCTGGTGAAGTTTTAGAAGATAGGAGGATTACAAAATGGTAGAAGATATTAGAAGTAGAATAAAGAATCTGGTAAAAGAGCATCTGGAAAAAACAAGAGATTGCAAATTTAAAAAAGCATGGATCCCTGAGGGATGGGCTTGTGTAGAGATTGACACATTTGCATCTCATATCTCGGAAGAGATTTGCAGGGTTATATATGAGGAGAAGCAATGAGTTTCAATCCTTTAGAACATACGAGAGTCCTAAAGGAAGATGTCAGCGGCTTTTTTAGAGGAGTAGTCAGAGACAACTGTGACCCGAGGAATCTTGGTAGAGTGAAGGTGGAAGTACTTCCAATAATGAAAGGGGTTGAAACTGAGCATCTTCCGTGGGCAGAAAAAGCTGCCAACTTTATACCTCCTGTGAACAGCTGGGTCTGGGTCTTCTTCGATAATGGCGAGATATATAAGCCTGTTTACTTTGCTCCAGCTTCCCCCGTCCTTATAGAAGACGAGCTCGCTCCGATTGCGGAGAAGAGAAATTACCCTTTGGTGACAGGCAACGAAGCGGGTAAAACGCACCAGGACATGACTGCTTGGAAGAAGGAAGCTGAAGCTATATCTTCTGTAGAGAATTCTTCTAGGATTCATTCCTCTGAACCTGCTGTTAGTCGCAAACACGATTATCCTGCTAACAAAATATACAGATTCACTAGTGGAATTGTAGTTGAGATTTATGATAAAGAAGGGGAATCAAGAATTCATGTTTATCATCCCTCTGGGACGTATATCGAAGTCAATAAGAACGGTCTAGTTCACCTCCATTCTAAGGGTGAACTATGTGTTTATTCTGAAGATAGCATACAAATATATAGTAATTCATTGGTACATATAAATCCGCTGGAATGAAAAGATGAAGACATTTGTTGGTATATACGATATTGAACAATTTGCTTCAGAAGAAAGAAGAGTACCGCTGCCTGGAGATGCAGGCAAGAGAGCTAGTGAAATCTATTCCGACCTTAATAATAAGCTAGAGGAAGATACAGATAAAGACGTCAAGATAGTGTTCAATCTCGATTCCGTTGAGACTGCTATTGACAACATTTTAAGTGTTATGCCTGGTGAAAGGGTGATGCGACCTACATTCGCTTCTGGATTAGACCACTATCTGTTCGAACCAGTGAATGAACAAACTGCTTTTTCTATAGAAAACGAAGTTTTCAGGGCAATAAATGAGTGGTATCCTCCTGTAAAGGCATCTGTCAACGTTACTCCAGATCCTGAGAATATGCAGTATCTTATTGCTGTAAAATATGAGGTGGAAGGTTTAGGTATAGTTGGAGAGTTGAGAAGAATATTAACTTTTGAATAGTGAGTGTAATTATGTCTAGAAAAATAGCGAGACTAGGTGACCCTTCCAGTCACGGAGGGACTATAATTACTTCAAGTGCTAGTAAAACTTTGGTCGAAGGGATACCACCGTCTCTTGACGGCGATCTACACTCTTGTCCTATAGAAGATCACGGTGTAACTCCAATAAAAGCTATTACTACAAAGACCTATGTCGAAGGTAAATTAGTCTTGTCGGATGGAGCTATAGCTGGATGCGGAGCTATAATTATTGGAACAGCTAAAAAGTCTTTTGTAGAATGAGGTTCAAGTTATGGATGCAGATAAATTTATTAATGATTTACTTATATGGCTTCCAGAAAAGTTCAGAAGAGAGCAAAATTTTAGAGAGTTCGTGGAAGCTCTGCTACATCTGGTTTACGAAGTCAAAGAAGACATATCAAATCTTGCTAAGCTATATTCTCCAACAGATTTGCAGGATAAGGAGGACATTGAAAATCTGGAGATGATGCTGCATGTTCTTCCAAGTAGTAGTAAAGCTTCCAACGAAGAGAGGATGCGAGGACTCCTTTATGCTACGGACTTCATAAAGATAAAAGGATTGCTTCAATCAATTCAGTATTATTTATATAAGAAAAGGCTCAGCTTGCAAAATATAGAAATGGATGTCAGGTACTTATGGACTGGTCCCGCTGGATCGGAGACGGATTACAAGGCATTTGTTCCTCAAGACATTGGTGAAAATTTGAGAAAGCATGGATTATCCTACTACCCTACGCCTCACTTTTATATCGCAATTACTTCAGGAGAGTTATCTGAAACGGACAAACAGGAACTGGAACTATTTATAGATCGTGTTCGTCCTATAGATACTGTATTGGAAGGAATCTTTGTGGAGAGGCTTGCTCTCATTCCTGCTGTTATAGTTCTTCCTCACGGCGAAAGAGCTGTTGTCCCTGAAACTGTAATAACAATGCGTCCCGCTCCTCCTGAACCTGCACCTAAAAAGATGATGATTACCGAGAACATCTCTTTGAGATGTTCAGATTTATAAACTTACCGTATTAGGAGGTATTATCTATGAAGAGAGTTAGATTATATACTAAGGAAGTTATGCCAAGAGATGGTAAGGACGGAACGGAAGTGCAAAGAGCCAGAGTCCGCTCTGTAGATTTATACAAATTTGCTCTTGAAACGAATAAAGATAATCTAAGAGGTATCGAACGTATAATGGTAGTTAGCAAAATAATAGACAAACTAAACCACGCTGAAGATTATGTAGATCTGGAAGATGCCGAATTTGATATTCTCAAAAAATCCGTCAATGTCGCTTCGTTCCCTCCAGTTGTTTTGTATTTCCAAGAAATGTTTGCTGCCATAAAGGAAGCTGCAGAGGCGGGAGGTATGAGTCTGTCTGTTACAAAGCCTGGAGAAGAAACAATTAGGGAATCTATAAGAGACTCTATGACGGGTCTATAATTAATAGGAGGTATATACTAATGGGTGCTAGGGCTCATTATTTCAGATACGTGTTAGATGAACAAGGTAACGCAATAGAAGGTGCGACAATTAGTGTATATGAAGCTGGAACTACGACTCCTGCAAAGATATATACATCTGAAGATGCTACGCAGCACGTTAGTTCAGTAACTACTGGATCTGACGGTTCATTCGAGTTCTGGGTGGATTCGGATGATTATGATCCTCTTACCCAGGAGTTCAAGATTGTCGCTACTAAAGCAGGGCTAGTGTCAAAGACTTTCGATTATGTTAATGTTTTTCCTCTTATGCCTCACTCTCACGAAGGCGGTGGAACGGAAAAGGAGTTTAGCGATCCGTTTACAGAGGAGCATACCAGTATAGGTGCTCCCTGGGTGCATTTAGATTATTGCTCATTTACGAAAGGTGTTGTCACATTTAGTAATGACGAAGATAAATGGAAGATAGCTGCTGGTTACGTAAATGTTATGGAGCTTCAGTCAGGAACTGGGGATCGTAGGGGTGTTGTTTCTTTTTACTCTGATATTAAATGTTCATGTAAGACTCCTTGGGCTGTTCCATTCATGTTTACAGGTGTATTCGAAGGTAGTGACGATATCTTTTCTATAGCCTTGGAAGGGATATTTACCTCTAGAGGAACGGGAACAGTGTATCTGAATAATTTCTATATGGAACATGCCGTGCATGACTGTGGTAATAATTCGATGGGATACTTTGGAGTGCTCCAGTGTGCAGTTAAGAATGAAGTTGCAAGTAAATATACTCAGTATGGATTTTGTGTCCAAAATGCCCCAAATTTGCACAACTGGCCGGACGAAGGATCTACTGAAAATGCCTCTTCCGACTTTGTAGCTTCGGAAGGATTCTGTGTCCCCTGGGGCAAATTTAGGAGAGGATTTTCCCTGGGTCACGATGAAGGACCGAAGCAAGGAGCAGGTTCTACCATATATTTTGCCGCTGTCGATTTATGTGACGCTGGATATGACAGCGATGCAGTTGGAATTGCTCTTCCTTCCAATAAAGCTCCTGGCGCTAAGATTGTTTGGATGGAAAAGACTGGATCTTCTGGTGACATAAAAGCTAAAATATATTATGAGAATGGAGAACTCTATGCCGTTAAAGAAGGTGGAACACCTAAACAGTTGACCTAAAGGAGATTGAATGACATGCTTGTCAAAAAATATGACTTCGATTACGTTGTCGAGAGACTGAAGCAAATAATTAAGGATCGTGGGACTTGGAAGGACATGTATGCGGCGACCACTGGTTCTACCCTAATAGAACTGATGGCTTATGCTGTTGATAATTTAGGTTACTATTTGGAGAGACGAGTTCAGGAGCTGTATTTACATACCTGTAGACTGGAGTCATCCGTATATCATCTTGCTTCACTTCTTGGATATCTTCCTATTCGCAAGTATGCGGCTACAGGAACTGCTACTATACGTCTCAAATCTCCCAGACCAGAGAATGCTACCGTGACTATAAATAAAGGATTGGTGTTTCTTGTAAAAAATCTTCCCTATTCTATAGTAGAATCTGGCGTCATTCCAGCGACTCCTGGACCAAGCGGTTATCCAGAAGTGACCTTGAAAGTTATGCAAGGTACTTTGAAGATTGAACAATTTCCTGTTCAGAAATCTGAAGAGATCGACTATGTAGACCTGTCGGAAACCTTTAATAAGATTAGCGAGAACTATCTTCGGGTTATAATACCTCCTGGCTCGTCGATAGACGGAACTCAGTATGAATATCAATATGCTACTATACCGAGACCGACGTGGAGAAGCGAACGATATTATTCTATGAGATACTATTTTGACAAATTAAGAATAGATTTTGGAACTGAGGGATTTGGACGCAATCCTAACCAGGATATATCAGAAGACGGTAAGCCTTTGGAGGTGCATTATTTATCTACAGACGGTAAAATCGGTAATATCAATTCTGAGGTTTCTGGACTGCATTTTACTACCAGAATATATGACAGCCGAGGCGAGGAGTCTGACTACGAAGTTAAAATAGAAGACTATGAGATTATAACTTCTCCCATTGTTGGAGGCGTAGATCAGGAGTCCGTAAACAGTGTTAAGCTCTATGCTCCTCGTCTGTATTCTACAGGTAAGCGTGCTGTTACGAGATTAGACTACAAATACTGGTTGGAAAGACACCCACTCGTGACTCGAGCTAATGCTTGGGGAGAGCAGGAATTTATAAAAGCAGGCGGAGAGCCCAATGAAAGCCCCATAGATGTTCGTAACTCAGCTTGTTATACTATGGTGAAGCGTGGGGAGGAAACTGAATATTCCATTGTTGGCGTATCCCAGGAAAATAAATCTTTTGTAATTGAAGGTATTTCTACACCGATATGTCCTGGTGACATAATTACCGTCAAAGGTTCTAGTGATAACGACGGAACATATACAATACTATGTACTGAAGGTGCTGTAGACGAAGGAGAATACAGTCATACTACTTTATATGTTGCCGAATCGATAAGTTCTTCTACAGCAGATGGTGTGATCAAGCATACTGCTTTATTGCAGAAGTTGTCGGAATCTGAAAGAGCTATTATGGAAGATTATATATATGACTATATGGATCTTACCGTATATCTAAAATACTATGATCCTATAATTTACTATATAGACATAAATGTCTATATAGAAGCTCTTAAACCTTATACTGCTTCAGATTTGGAAGCAGAGATTAAAAAAGATCTCTTTAATCACTTCCCTCCAGATTACTACGACTTTGAGCAGACTGCTTACAAATCAGATTATATAAGAATAATAATGTCACATGACAACGTCTTGGGATGCTCCATAGAATGGTATATAAACTGTGAAAAGATAGATGATGATTATTATCAAGTCAAAAGTATGTATGCTCCTTGCATCGAGGACTTCGCTGGAGAGGCTTTTTATAACAGATACAGAACCATATTTGCTTTAAGGAATATTAATGTCTATGATGTTGGGCGTAGAACTCCACAATACCTAATTGCATAGAGATTTATCGACTAATATGGCTATAGACTACGATTTAATAAAATTTTATCAGTGCGAGTATTGGGGGAACAGCAGAAACCACGGAGGAGATATTTCTGATATTGAAATAGAGTCTGGTAAGTCTGAGAATATATTTAGCAATGTTTCCGATGAGAATAGAAAAGCAGGGTCTATAGACTACAAGAAGATATTTATCAGAAATGAAAATGCATCGGTATGGCATAATGTAGTTGCATGGATTGAAGCTGATACTCCCGCCCCTAATGATAGCATATCTATACATTCTGCAGGAACTAAAAGCAGATACGACGAACCTGTTGAACTGAGCGGTCTTTGTACTATTCGTGACAATTATGTTATAGGTGATATCAACACGAACTTTACGAAAGAGGTTTCTGTTGGCGAGAGAGTATATAACGGAAGTGATGATACTATAATATCCGCTGTTGAAGTATCTGCTGTCTATGATCAGTATATAGTTCTCTCTGAAAATTATCCAGGAACTCCAGGTGTTAATAGAGTATTATGTGTCGCTCCTGCGAAGTATATGAGTTTTGTAAGTCCCCTTAGTAAAAACAGTCCTGACAGAATCGTTTATGGAGATATTGCGCCTGGTGATTATGTTGGTATGTGGATAAAGAGGACTGTATTAGCTGCTGGTTCTTATTATATAGGTAATAGGTTCATACTAGCTTTAGATACAGCGTAAAGATGGAGGTGTAAGTATGGCTCGTTATTTCAGAAACGGGATATCACAGTCTTTAGCCCTAGCGGGTTTTCCAAAACTAGGTAGAGAATACGATAGAGCAAAGGAAGACAGAACGAAGAAATTGTCTTCCTTCCAAAAGGATTGTTTGGAAAAAATGCTGACCAGTATAAAAGACATGGACGCCGACGAAATAATAGAAATGTTTTCATTAAACTACATCCGAAATCTTGGAGACTTTGCCTATAAGTTCAATCTAGTTAAGAAGCTTATTGAAATTGTTGAAAGCAAAGGTGGCGGATACTGGCTTAAGGGATCTGCACCTCCTTTGTGGTATGCGATACTGGATACTCCTGAACCTTTTATAGACGAGGAGACCTATACGAAGTATGAAGATGAGAATGTGATGCGCATGGAGGTAATGTAAAATGACAGGACTTGCTGATCTTGTTCTTGCTAATACTCCGTTAGATGTAGATCTGATTGAGGATATTGCTACTGCACTCAGCAAGAGAGAAAGTGACGTTACAAGGTTTGCTGACGATTTCATAAAAGAATACAACGAACTTAGAGAGAAGTTTAAAAAGGTAGCTTCCAGACGAAAGGGAGTTACTGAGCTTACAGACAGGTTTCAAGTCGCTGCCTTCGCCTCTGGAGAGATAAAAGGTGACGAATATATATCTCAATATAGTTCCACCTTGTATAATGCTAGCAGACTTCTGCTGCCAGACATTTATAACAAGTTATTAGATGCAGGGGAACTTGATCTTTATAAAGGCAAGATTATCTATACGAAGCTGAGAGTGCCTACTATTTCTGTTGCGGTAAACGTTGAAATAAGAGTCCCGCTTAGCAAAGTGAAGTCTATTGTAAAAGCAGTCGGCAAGGAGAATATACAGCATATAATTCGTCTTATAGGAAAACAACTGATAACTAAGGGTCGTCTGCTGCCTGTATTTGATCTGTCCAGAGATTTGCCAGAGACTAATAAAAAGAGTGGTGTTGTGATATTACCGAATGGCACATTCTATTACATTCCACGTAAAAAGATAGATAACAGAAAGGAATATCTGAAGTACATAGCTGAGCACGAAGGCTCTTCTCCTAAAAGAATGTTGATAATGTATGATCCTATTTCGGAGGAGTTCGTCTACACCGATTCCTTCGGAAGTCTGGAGACCTTTTCCACTTCGGACTCTATGATTCCTATTGATAGCCACAAAAAGGACATGCTCGACAAAACTGTAGGTGATGCTATATACTCTCTTCTCTCGAGAAGTTGGATAACCGATCTCTTAGGCAGCGAAGAACACTCCCTTATAAGGAAATATTCGTATAAGCCTGTTCATGAAGTACCTCCCGAAGATATGAAAAGGATAATAAGGTCAATTGACAAAGCTATAGAGGAGAAAAAGGCTTCCATAGTTCCGAACAGCTATCTTTCTACCAAAGCTATTGTTGAGCTGCTAAAAAGAAATTACGACAAGTACGATATCTTGTCCAAGAGAGTAGCTAAGAAGTTCAGTGACTTTAATAGTGCTACTAAGGAAGATTTGGACACTATTCCTTCTGCACGTGAGAACCTTGTATTTTTTCCTCATCAGGCAGAAGCTTTAGCGAAGTTGAATGTTGCTCAAGAGACTGCTATCCTTGACGTATCAACTGGAGGTGGTAAGACTGTCGTCCTTATATTCGACATCTTAAAGCTTATGGAAAAAGGAGAGGTTAAGCGTCCTCTGATTGTTGCTCCTAACCAGATTCTTGGAGACGTATGGGTATCTGGAATTAATTACTTTACGGACGGAAAGATCAACGCTTTTACGATAAATACTACTACGTGCAAAAACTGGGGTAGAAGAATAAATGAGTCAGAAGACAATTTGAAAAACAAGGCACTAGCTGCTCCTCCTAATACTATATTTCTTACATCTTACTCTTACCTTATTCAAGATGCTACAGAAACTACGGAAGGTGGAGTATATTTTCCAAATGTGGAATTCTTTACGTCAGAACTTAATGTTGATTATGTTGCTCTTGACGAGAGCCACTATATACGTAATACTAGGTCGTTGACGCATCGTGCGTGCATACAACTCCGTTCAGCAAAGTATAGAAGGTTATCAACAGGAACACTTGTTGTCAATACTCCTATGGACTTGGTTGGACAGGTAGCGTTCCTTGATCCGAGAGCTCTCGGAACAGATGAAGAATTCGCTAGAAGGTATGCTGCTGTTGGCGGGACATCTCGTCGTAGAGGTAGGGTACGTGTATATATGTGGCGGAAAGGTGCTGACAAGGAAATAAGAAAGCAGCTTATGACTCACACCTTCTATTTACAGTACAGAGAAAAAGATTGGGTTGCGACTCTCCCGAGGATAAGATATCACTACCATCCCGTACAATTTACTCCCGCTCAAAAAGCCGAATACAAAAAGATAGTAGATGCTACTTTAGACGAGATAATGTCTAATCCCAGGTTAAGAGCTGCCTGGCTGCAGTACCTCGAAAGCAGAAAAGAAGATGATGAAGAAGACTTGACCGTAGTTGGTGCTCAGATTCTCGCTAAATTTGTCAAACTGGAACAGTATCTTACCGACCCTACGTTCTCTCCATTCATAAGGAAAGGGAAGGGCTTATCTAAGGAAGACAGAATTTCTCCGAAGGTGAAAAAATGTGATGAGCTAATTGAGGATAGTATAAAGAGAGGGTTCAAGTGTATAGTAGCTGTCCACTATAGAAGATGTGCAAGACATCTATACGAAAACAGTAGATTTAAAGATGTAAGCGTTTATTATGATGCTTCTCATAAAAAGAACCGACACCGCTTTGCGGACGATCCAAATATAAAGTGCATATTTGCTGTTCAGCAGAGTATCACAGAAGGATTGAACCTGCAAATAGCGAACAGAATTATAATCACTGACATGGATTGGACTCCAGGGAAGGTGAAGCAGTTAATTGCACGTATTTATCGTCCTGAGAGTCCAGAAATAGACACATCTAAGGTTGTTGATGTTGACTTTTTGTATATGGACGGTTCTGCTGACGTAGCCAAGTTAGCCAGACTCATTTATAAAAGAACGTTCAACGCTTCTACTATGGAGGGTTCTCCTGTTACTCCACCGCCTGCGCCAGTGTTCAGCGAAAGCATGTTCTATCTCAGTCATAATGACCTTGTCAAAGGAGGTTATTTGGATGCCGAGAGAAAATTGAACGATTGGTTTGAGGAAGTGATTGAGGAAGCTAGAGCAACAGGTGACTTTAAACCTGTGAAGCCTGTAATAAAAGGAGAAATAAAAGGTAAATCCATAAGAACTCCATGGGTAATGGGAATGCCCGTACCTCCAGACGTAGAAGGTGAGCGTCTTGTAGATGTACTGCGTGAAGAAGGGTTTGACGTAGATGACCTAACTAAGGCGAGGTCTTTTCTAATCGGTAAATACGTCCAGACTGAGTATGGTAAAGGTAGAATAATATCGGTCTCTAAGGGTAAAGTTAGAGTTCGTTATGAAGATGGCACAACAGCTTCAACTATTGGACATACAGTAGTCTTACTTGACCAAGCACAATTTGAAACTGCTGAAACGGCAGAGAGGTATAAGAAAGAAATTACCAAGAAAACGAAAGTTAAATGGAAGAAGGATGACAGAGTAGTTGTAGACATTTCTGGTAAAGGAAGTCGCTATAGGATAGGGACTATAGAGTCTATTGACGAGAATGAAGCTAAAATAAGATTTGACAATGGAGAAGTTAGAACTATCCCTAGCGATTCCCCGAATATTGTGGGCAAAGGAATATCTGATGCTAATAAAGGAATAATTGAGAAGAAAGATCTGAATAAGTGGCTACTCAAGAAAGCTTTGCCCGCTACCGATAGAACCATAGATGACTTTGAAGACGGCGATAGGCTGGTTATCCAGATGAAAGACGGCTTCTATTATTTAGGGACTATAATACGTAGGAGGGTGAGGAAAGACGGTAGACAAGTTATGTTTGTTGAACTTGATGCTGGTAAAACGATACGTTGTCGGCCTACTTCCAAGAGAATAATTGGGTTTGGGAAAGAAAAGCGTCACGGCAAGCCTATATCTGAAAAGGAATTGAACAAGTGGCTTATGTCTGCTCCGAAAAAGTTGGAGGAAAAAGAGGATAAAACTGAAGTAATATTCTTCAAGGAAGGAGACAGAGTAGTAGTAGATTACTATGGAGACGGGGAAAGTTTTTACATAGGAACAATTAAGAAAGTAAGAAACAACAAAGTAGTTGTATTATATGACGATGGAGAAAGAAAGCGTTATAATATAGATTCTGAAAAGCTCATAGGTATAGGCATTAAGAAAAAGAATGAAAATGAGATTCCCAAGTCTAAGCTGGACAAATGGGTAGTAAAGTTCCGATCGGGTACTGGTGCTGTGAAAGAAATTCACGGAGTAGAACTTTATATCAATACCTTCGACGGTATTATAACCCTGACAGCGAAGTCTGATTCTGCTGATATGGTGTCGTTTGGTTTTAGGCAGTTCAATCCCGTCTGGATCAGAAAAATTGTATCACGTAAGGATGGTATGGACGTCCTTAAATCCTTGTCAAACCGATTCAAGATTACAAATAAAGACGATATCGGATCTATTATAAAGGAACTGCGAAAGGATCTCAAACTTCGAATCGTAAACCGTAAAGCTACGGAAAAAGACCTGAATAGGCTAAAGAGGAGATTTACAAGACAAAAATCCAAATCGCCAAAGAGACTGAGAATCTGCTATGCGAATATAAATTCAGATCACTATCTTGTATGTTTTGATAGAGCTACTAACATTAATAGATATACTAAAGGTCGTAAATTTGTGAAGTCAGATGGTTCGCTATGGTATAAGTTCCTGAAGAATTTTACTGAGCTTAGGAGAGATATAAAGAGAATGGAAAAAGAACTTGAAATAGTAAATATTGAAGATTTCAAGCAAGAGGTCAAAGACAATTTCGCCATAAAGGTATAGGAGGTATGGAAAATGAGAGAAGTAGCAAAGATGCTGGTAGATATTGGGGAGGAGGATCTCGCAGATAGATTATTATCTGCATCTTCCTCATCCGCAAAAGAGTTCTTCTCTATATACGCAAAAGTTTCCAGAAAGATAAGGAAGATAAAGAAGCTAAAAGGTGACGAGAAAAGTAGAGCGGAGGAGTTGCTCGGGAGCGCTGTTGACTCGCTGAAACAATTAAATGAGCTTTTAAGTTAATATAGGAGGATGAAATGGAACAAATAATAGAGTTACTGGAACGTAGAGGAGAGCTATCCTTAGCTGAAGAACTAAGAGATATAGTAGTTGCATGGAGAAACAGGATAGGGTTCTGGAGGAGTAAGAGCCGTGAAGGTAGAGCAAGAGAAATTAGTAGATATATTGATCCTAAATGGAAGGGGACAAAAGAATATAAAGCTGTGATCTCCTATTTAAGGGGAGGTAGACCTTTAAGGAGATACAAAGGACGTGCTGTATGTGCGCTATGTGGCAAGCGTCTAGGGAGCAGCGACAGAGTGACGCCAGACGGAAAGTGGGTCTTTCCTGCAGGATACTCTCATTATTTGAGTCGTCATGGTGTCAAGCCTCACAAGCCTGCTTTCATTAAAGACGCTCTTTCGTATATGAAAAAGAAGAAAGCTAGGTAAGGAAGGCGTGTGAGATGTTGATCGTGACGGGTTTAGGTAGATGTGGTACGTCTCTTATGATTGATTTTATAGGCAGAGTTGGGGTAGAAATAGCGAGGGATCACATGTCGTTTGACAAAAATAAGAGAGCGGGCCTTGAATTCGCCCCAGCCTATTCTATAAATAGAGATTTGTTTACCGACTTTATTTCCTACGGAAAGAAAATTGATGTGGACAAGGTGATAGATACACCTTACTTCGGCAAGATATCTTATAGAGATAGAATACTTAAAATAGGAGAAGATCCTCCTGTTGATGCTATCAAAGACCCGAGATTTATGTGGCATCCGGACATCATAGAAACCTGGTACAAGGTCAGAGGAAAGGATATAAAGGTATTGATTCTGCATCGTGAATTTGAGGAAGTAATCTTGTCAAGGCTGAAGGCAGGATGGAAGGACGGTGATCCCAAGAGGCGAAAAAACATCAACGAGCTTAAGATAGATTTTGCAGAATTTATGACCAGGATATTGAAATTGGGAATTGCCTACTCGATATTATATTACCCAAATTTTTTGAAAGAATACGATTCGGTGTATAAAGCATTATCTCATTTAGATATTAACTTTGACAAGGAAGAGGGAAAGTCCATCTGGAGCGATCTTGTAAATATGGACTTCGTCTCTTCCCCAGAAGATTTAGGGAGGTATCGTAATGGAATGGAAAGAAGCATTAAAACAAATTGATATTAGCAGACTACCCACTCGTGAAGAAAAAATCAAAGAAGCTATCGATTTGGTGTGTGATATCACAGGGAAAGACAGAGATACTGTATCAAATTACTTTTTACGTGAATACCGAAGTTATGGTGTGCTTCCAGATCAGACAAAGCTATATAAAGTTGCTACCAGATATAGAGCCGCGATGAAAAATGGAATACCGTTGTCACTGCTAGATTCCCAACTATCTGAAGAGCTGGGGCAGGCAGTTAGAACTATAAAGTACTTTCGGTCTATCTGGGGGTTAGTGTCTCCTAAGTATAAACCGAAGAGTCAGAAGCAAGTAGATTCTGATTCACATAAAGAAAATATTGCAAAGCAGTTGCAAGAGTTGAAGGATTCCCTAGATAGGCTATTTGATATAATAAGAATAGCTGGATTGTTTGATATTTCCATCGGAAAAGCTTTTCTCATTTTGGAGGAAAGAGGCAGAATCGAAAAAGGGTGGAAAGTATCGTCGGACAATGGAAAATTTGAGAATAGATATAAGGAAAATGGAAACGACAATTCTATCACGTAATAGAAACGTTAGCCTTAGAAAGGTAATATCAGTCAAGTGTCCTAAATGCGGTGGAACTGCTATTGCGAAGCTTAAGTATCCTCACGATTTGTATAATTGTATAAAGAATATCAAGGCACAGATTCTGAACTATATTACTTACAAAATTGGTAGATCTAAAATGGATGCCCTACTGCATAAGGCGAAAGTCAGTCCATGGGCATCATACAAGAGAATACAGGCTAAGAGCAGAAAAGTTGAAAGGACAGCAATATTCAGATGTGGTGATTGCGGACATAAGTTCAAAGGCATAGTCAGAATGAACAGCAGAGCTACGCTGAGATCCAAGATAAAGAAGCTAACTAAACTGTTCGAACTGTCGCTCTCAAAGCTTCCTAGCAAAGATAGAACTTGCTATTTCTGTGGAGAGCCTCTTAGAGGGACAAAGCTTTGTGACAGAGACGGTAGAAACACTGTAACTACGCATCACGTTGACGGCAATCATAATAATAACAGACCTAATAATCTTGCTTTGGTTCACTCTTCATGTCACAAATCATTCAACCTTAAAGTAAGAAGAAAAATAGAAGTTCCACTCCTGACTGTAAAAAAGAAACTTGGCCATACGAAGATAGAACTGATAAAATCAAAGCTATTACACAAAGGGAATGATCATATTGTCGTCTTGAGAGTAAAGTGTCGTAAAGAAATCAAACCAGCAAATGTCAAATTTACCATAGAACACGTCAAGAGACACACTTATGATATTAAAATTCCATTTAGAGAAATCAGAGGGCTTAATGACAGCATACTCAAAGAAGTTGTTAAACAGATTTTTGAAAGTAAATATCTTAAATAAACGGACAAGATATGCATCCGTCTCTCGATACGGAATATTATGTAATAGATAAAGACACAGCGGACTTTATCTTTCACCAGATAAGAAACTCTTCTGTGAGCATAAGAAGCCTGATATCAAGAATAATTTCCCTGTTAAAAGGGAACGATCCATCAAATATAACATCTATACTTATAGATATTGCGACTCAAATCGGTAGAATTGAGTCGACAGTGACTGAATTTGAACATCACTTAAAGTCCTTAAAGGAGTAGGTATTTAAAATGGATTTTAGTAACTGTATCACGATTGTCAAATTCTTTAAGAATCCTTCCAGTGAGAGGGAAGATGTCAATCCACTGATTACGAGAACGATGAAGAAGATCGGAGTTATCGATAAAGCATATAAGCCAGACGATCCAGAATCGTCTCCCAAGGATGGAGAGTTCTGGAAAGTAATCATAAAAGACGAGATAAGACCAGGGAAGCCAGAGGGATGCTTTATTCTTACTCCTATAACAGCAATAAATCCTACTGATGTAGTCAAGTTGCTTCCTGGGATGTATGAAGAAAGAAGAGAGGATAGTGCGATTGCCATCATTCCCAAAGACAATAACCATAACTGGGTTCTGCCTCTTCGTCACAAGCAAAAGATAGACGCTCATACGATAGTAGTTGTTTTAGGGAAAAGCGATACTGGTGCAACTACGTAAAATTATTACAATTTTTTATAACTTGTAAATGTTTAATGTGTCGAGTTCTTGGTATAATTATTCACAAAGGAAATAGAATGAGAAATCAATGACAAATAAGAAAGCAGTATTCGTACCAGTATCATGTAATAACAGAAAGTGTCCACAGTTTAGTACATGTCCACAGCTGCCTACTGAGATTAATTATGTCGGACGCAATCACAAGAGAGTCGAAGTTTTGCTCGTTGGCGAAGCTGGTGGACGGGAGGAGGAATCCTACAAGAGACCATTCGTAGGAAGGTCTGGAATACTCCTCAGAAATGTAATATCGCACGTTCAAAAATTATACGGTGAGAAATCTTATGCTATCTCGAATATCTGCAGATTCCGCCCTACTGATTCTTCTGGAGGGAACAGGAAGCCAGAACATTCGGAGATTAAGAGATGTCTCAAGTATCTAATACGTGATATCGGCTATCTTAAGCCGAAAATAATCTGTGCGTTGGGAGAAACTCCGCATAACGTATTAGCTCCAGAGTCTGGAAATCTGAAGGATATTCGTGGTAGAGTTCTTACTATCACCGTAAACGGTGAGAAATATTCCTATGTAGGAACGTATCACCCTGCATGGATTCTACGCAATCCAGAAGGTATAGTGTTGCTCGTAAGCGATATAAAAGTCGCATTCAGTGGAATGGCTAAATACTTTAATATAGGAAGGTATGACACTTTAGTTATAGACAGTCTGAAGAAGTTTAAGGGTCTTGTAGATACGTTCTTGCATCGGAAGTCCAAATATATTGTCGTAGATGTTGAGACTGCAAATACGAATCGCATAGAAGGCAATCGTTTACTATCTATCCAGTTCTGTAGTAGTGAGGATAAAGTAGCTTATTTCGTTCCTTACGGACATAAAGACTGTCCTTTTTCCCCTGGAGAGTTGAAGAAGGTAAGGTCTGGCCTTGTCGATTTATTTACCAATCCAGATGCGAAATTTAAATATTGGATAGCTCACAATGCAAAATTTGACATTACTATAATACAGAATCTACTGGGCATAAATATAGTCAAACCTGTTCTATGTACTATGACTTATGCCTATCTACTGGAAGAGAACTACGGGAAATATGGTCAATATGGGTTAAAGTATATAGCAAGCAGGTTTGGGTTTGATTATCCTCCTAAATATTTATCGGCAAGGTCTTCAGATCTCGAAGAGGAACTGACTTTCGAAGAGTTTGCTGACTACGGATGCATGGATGTCTATGTTACGAAGCAGGTATTTGAGATTTTTAACAGGCTGGCAAAGAGAGAGAAGTTTTATAAGAAGGCAATAAGATTGCTAATCTATCTCTATTCCAGGTTATACAAAGTAATTTCACATGTAGAAACGAAAGGAATAGCTATTGACCGTCAGGTTCTAAGAACTCTAAAGGGGAGCGACAGTCCCATAAATACTTTAATGAAAAACATCGAAGAGGAGCTTCGTTCTTTACCTTCTGTTAAGAAGGCTAACGACATGCTTGTAGGAGGTGCAAGCATCTCCAAAAGTTTGTTTGGCAATCCCTGGGTATTTGATATCAACAAAGAAGAAAGTCAGAGAACACTATTCTTTAAAGTACTTAAGCTTGAACCGCTGTCCTACGGAAAAAAGAGGGAAAGTATAAATAAAGCGTTTCAGTCTGAGTATAAGGATGTAAAAGAAGTCAAGCTATTCTCTGACTATACTAAGTTAAAGAAGCTTAAAACTGGATACGTATCCAGTATATACGAATTCCTAGATACAAAGCTATATCCAGACAACCGTGATGGCAGGGTTCATCCTTCGTTCTATACTACAACTGTCACTGGAAGATTAAGAGCTGAGGATCCGAATCCTCAGCAGATACCTCGTCCCGATACGCCTTTGAAAAGAGCTGTTAAGAATTTATATTGCGCTCCTCCAGGTAGAGTTCTAGTGGAAATTGATAATATGGCTAGCGAAGTTCGTGTGTTTGGGATGGTCAGCGAAGACTCCAAAATGATAGAGATATTTAGTAAAGCTAAGAAATATCGGGACAAGTTTCGCAAAAATGAAAATAATCTTAAGCTAAAGAAGAAAGCAGAGAAGCTTAGTGATTTTCATTCCAGAATGGCGAAAATTACTAAGTTATCTCGTAGTGATTCTAAAGCTATAGTATTTGGTGGTATCTATGGAAGAACAAATGCTTCCATGGCAGCACAGATAGGATGTAGTCCTGAAGAGGCAAAGGAAAAGTTCTCAAAGATATTCGGCGAGATGAAGGAGGCTAACAAATGGCTGCATGAGATAGAGCGATTCGCTGAAGAGAATCTGTATGTAGAGAATCCGATAGGAAGAAGGAGAAGATTATACGAATTTTTATTCGGGACAGAAGCTCAGGCATCTTCGGCAAGAAGGAAAGCGAGGAACAGCCCTATCCAAGCGTTCTCGACTGACCTGTCTTCCTTAGCTGTCAGCATCTTCTACGAAGAATATATGATACCGAACAATAAACTGACGTGGTATATAATAAATCTCATTCACGACGCTAGTGTGTTTGAAGTGGGCATCGATGACATTGCTGAATTCGTTGAAGTTAGTGAGCCTTATTTTACGACCAAGCTCGAAGAGGCCGTAGAGAGGGATTTCGGGTATAAGCTTCCTCTACCTATGGAGGTAGAATATAAAATTGGAACTCACAGTGGTGATATGATGAAATGGGACTTCACTACCAGCGGGTTGAATCGCATTATAGAAGAAGTTAGAAAGGAGGACAAAAAAAGGAAAAGGAAGTGGATAGGATGAGCATTCAAGAGCAGGCGTTTAAGGTCTATAGGACGTAAAGGATGGGTTAGGGTAAAGAAAATACGGTGAGGAAGGAGGTGATGTGCAGTCTTTTAATTGAAGGATACACGTATAGTATAATATAGGGGATAGGGTATCTTGAAGTATTAACAATTCAACTGAGTAGAAAGGAGATAGAACTATGAAAGAGTTAGTAGAAACTATTGCAAAAGCATTGGTAGATGATACAGACAAAGTAGAAGTAGTAGAAATCGAGGGCGAAAAGACTTCTGTCTTGGAGCTCCGAGTAGCCAAATCAGACCTGGGCAAGGTCATTGGGAAGCAAGGCAGAATAGCCCGCTCTATCCGACTACTACTGTCTGCAGCCTCGGCAAAATTGAACCGAAGGCTGGTTCTAGAAATTGTTGAATCCAGTACCGAATAGAGGGGACTATTATGTCCCCTTTTTTATTTATTTTGGAGGTAGCTATGAAAAGAAGATTATACTTCGGATTTTTACCAGACCTACCAGACATCAGGGACTTCACTCACGAGACCGAGGAAGTCTCGGGACTGCTTTACAAGGTAGGTTATAGAGAGTCTTCCAGATTACCTAGTTCTCATACATTGAGTAATTTCCCTCCGATAGAAGATCAAGGGAATCTTGGGTCTTGCACTGCTCAAGCGGCAGCAGCTCTTCTTGAATATTACGAGAGAAAGACTTTGGGACGTCACATTGATGTATCCAGACTCTTCTTATATAAAGTTGCCAGAAATTTATTACAGCTACAAGGTGATTCTGGAGCTTCAATTCGGGCTGTCATGGGGGCTCTGGTGATGTTCGGAGCTCCTCCAGAAAAGTACTGGCCTTATGATATTGAGAAATTTGATGAAGAACCTCCTGCATTCTGTTATAGTTTTGCGGAAAATTTCAAAGCTATAAGATATTTTAGACTGGACAAGAACTGCGATAAGGAAGAACTTCTTATTAGAATCAAGAGGTTCATTCTCAAAGGTATTCCGTCCATGTTCGGATTCATGGTCTATCAGAGTGCTATAGAGCAAGCTTACGAAGAAGGTAAAATACCCTTTCCTTCTTACAAGGATAGATTACTTGGAGGACATGCTGTAGTATGTCAGGGATATGATGACAATATGGTTATAACTAATTTATACGATAACAATACGACCGTCGGAGCTTTTATGATCCGCAATTCATGGGGAACAGAGTGGGGAGCGAACGGAACTGGATGGTTACCTTATAGATATGTTACGGAAGGACTTGCTATAGATTGGTGGTCTCTCATTTCCAGTCGGTGGGTTGACACTGGAAGGTTTACTTGATGCCGCTGTGACTGATTTTGCCTGTAACCACTTAAAATTATTATAGTTTTGGACGTAAATTACCTTTACTTTCCTGCCTTTTTATGTTATTATATATTTGTAGCAAGCGGAGTGTCCTTAAATTGTAAGGTCTATAAGAAAAATAGTAAGGAGAAGTAGTAATGAAATATGATGAGAAGTCTATCAAGGTATATGAAGGACTGAAGGGAATAAGAAAGAGAGCTTCTATGTATATAGGAGAGCTTGGTGCTCCTGCTATATTCCAAATTCTTAAAGAAGCTGTAGAAAACAGTCTCGACGAATATCTTGCTGGTCATAACAATGTGATTTCAGTAAAAGTGGATTCTAAAAGACGTCCTCAAACGTTTACAGTGGTAGACAAGGGTAGAGGAATACCCATTGGCAAACATAAAAAGACAGGAAAGAGCACCTTGACAACTATAATGACTACGATCCATGCTGGAGGTAAATTCGACAGAGACGGTGCTTATACGCATACGAGAGGGACGCATGGATTGGGAATTTCCTGTACATGTGCTTTAAGTGATTCCTTCGAAGTCTGGACATACAGAGACGGGTGGTATTACCAGTCTTTCTCCAAAGGTAAGCCAGTCTGTGACGTTAAAAAAGTTTCGTTTCCCTCCAAAGTCGTGAAGGGGATGTCTGCCTCTAGAAAGAGAGGGACGATCATACGGTTTGTCCCAGACTATTCAATAATAAACAAAGCTACATTGCAGATTAAAAAGCTTCGTTCTTGGTTATGTGATATTGCGAATCTGAATCCTAAACTTACTGTGGAACTTGTCTCTCCTACCAAGAAAGAGAAGTTCGCAAACAGGAAAGGACCGATTGGATATTTGAACTCTATTATTGAGTCAAAAGGTCTGGAGACAATCGGGAAACCGTTCATAGTTGAATCTAAGGATATTGTCGTTGCTTTTCAGTGGACAGATTACGATGGTGAGTATATACTATCTTACGTGAACGGAGGTATTACTGACGGAGGAACGCATGTTAAGGGTCTGCAAGATGCTGTAGCAAAAGCTTTCTCAATGGTTTCGCCGAAGAGCAAAAAAGGCTCTTGGACTCCAACTGATATACGGGTTGGAATGGTTGGGTTTATGAACTACTTCGTATCTAATCCTGAATTCGATTCTCAAACCAAGACACGACTCGTGAATGCGGAATCTGCCAAACAGGTATCTTCATTATTGTTAGATTCCCTGGTATCGTTTCTCAAGAAGAACAAATCTATGACGAGAGAAATAATTAATCGTGCTGCTGAAATTAAGAAGGCTAGGGAACAAGCGAGACAGATAACAAAAGCCGCTGCTGAAATAAAGAGAAAAAGTAGAGGGACACTACTTCCAGGAAAGCTTATGACTGCATCTGATAAAACTCCTCCTGAAGACAAAGAACTGTTCTTGCTGGAAGGGGATTCTGCTGGAGGTAGCGCTAAAAATGCAAGAGATTCCTCATTTCAGGAAGTCTTGCCTCTTCGTGGAAAGATAATCAATGCTGCTAAAACTCCTCTTAATAAAATATTGGCTTCTAAAGAAGTACAGACTATATTGGCGTCCATAGGTATTAATCCTAAGGATAATGGTAATCATTCGTTCCGTGTAGGTAAAATACTATTGCTGACTGATCCAGACGTTGATGGAAAGCATATAGCAAATTTAATATGCACGTTGCTATATACTCTTGTTCCAGAAGTCTTCCGCAAGGAAATGGTGTACGGTATCGATGCACCACTATACCTTGCGATGTACAAAGGGAAAAAATATTACGGATACTCTCTGGAAGATATACGAAGCAAAGTAGGAGACAAGACTCCTGTAACTAGGATGAAAGGGTGGGGTGAAACTAACTACCATACTTTAAGGGAGATTGCTTTCGACAAGAAAAGCAGAAAGATATTCAAAATATTGCCAATAACCAGAAAGGAAAAGGTCGAGTTCTATAAGATTGTTGGTGACGATACTAGCAAGAGAAAAGAATTATTAGGTATTGGATAAAAAGGAGTATTAGTATGGCTAAAGATGTAACATTATTAAATTTCGCTAGGGAAAATACTATAACATACGGTCAATATACACTTCATCAGAGAGCTGTTCCAGATTTTAGGGACGGTCTTAAACCTGTTCAGCGTAGAATATTATGGTCTGCATATAAGATGGGTTTGCATTACAGTGGTCCTGTGAAGAAGTCTGCACGTATCGTCGGTGAATGTGTCGGTAAATACCATCCTCATGGAGATGGAGCCGTTTATCAAGCGCTTGTGAATATGACCAAATGCAACGAACCTATGATGTATGGAGAGGAAAGTAACTTCGGTGACTATGAAGATGGAGCAGCGGCATTAAGATACACGGAAACGAAGCTAACGAAATATTCTGACTACTACTTGCTGGATCCAGATTATATAGCTGTCACTCCAATGATTCCGAATTACGATGGAGAATATAAAGAGCCTGTGTACCTACCATCCAAAGTTCCCAATCTGTTAGTTAACGGTAGTGAGGGAATTGCTACGGGGTGCTCTTTGCTGGTGCCGTCATTTTCTCTTGAAAGTGTAAAAAAGCTGATCAAACGTGCGGTTGAAAATGGGTGCAAGGCGACTCCCAAAATGTGTTTGAAGACTCTGAAGTTTAGCTTTCCTTATGGAGGCGTAGTGGATAGTCCAAAGAAGATTGTCTATTCATATATGAAGACAGGATTTAAAGGACTGAAGTTCCGCCCTGAGTATCGTATCGAAGACGATAGGGTTATCATAGAGAGCATAGCTCCCAGGTTTCCTGTAAGTAATAAACTGGAAAAGCTTGCTAACATGAACGGAGTGAAAACAGTTGAGGATCGTAGGGAGTCTGGAAAAATAAGATTTGACGTTGTGTTCAATCGTGGATTCCTCCGTGGGAAGAAGAGAGAGCAGCTCATAAACAGAATTAAATCTGTTCTTGAGACCAGCTTACCTTGTCAAACGTATGTTACTACAAGACACGACGACGAATCCGTATCGTTTAGTTCTGCTAGCATACCAGAACTTGTAAATAACTGGTTGCAATGGAGGATTGAGTTTGAGAAAACAGTTCTCGAAAGACTGATATCTGTGGAAGAAGGCAAGAAAAATGTTCAGGAATGGACGCTGTTTGCAATAGAACATAAAAAAGAGATACTGAAGTCTCTAGAGTCTGACAATCCTAAAAAATACATGACGGAACACTTCAAGTTGTCGGAGGACTGTGCCTCTTTCATAATGGACTTAAAAGTAAGAAACCTAGCTAGAATGGAGTCACGTGGTGTGAAGGAGAAAATCAAATCTCATAAAAAGAAAATAAAAGAGCTAAGGGACGGTCTTGGGAAGGTGGAAGAAAGAATAACTGAATGTATATAGGGAGGTATAAATACCGTGAATAGAAGTGAGCTTGCTAAAGTGGAAGACCTTATAGACCGACACGGAGTTGATGGTCTTATTGATGCAATTATAGATATATGCTATGAAAAAGAAATGCATGTTCGTGAAAACTGGCAAGATCACCGACTTGCAAACTCCTGGCAGAAAGTAGCATCGATATTGGAAAAGGTGAATGAACGAATTTCTAGAATTGCTCCGCTTTAATTAAAGTAAAAACAAAAGGGTGAATTATGCGAATTGTAGAACGATTGGAAGAAATAAATAATAGACTACGAAAAATAAAAGCACTCAAAAAGAACATATCCTCTATTCAGGAAATAATAGAGGAGCTAAAAGAGCTGAAGCCCGATGTTAAGCCTATAAAATCAATAGGGAGTATAAATTTTGCTGTCAACGCTCTGAAGGGTGTTATAGACGGCTTGAGAGACCGTGCTGACAGGAAGTTCCTGCAAAGGCAAATAAACAGAGCCGTTAAAAAACTTGACGATGGTATAAAAAACCTTAGACAGGCGAAGAAACCGAAGAAACAGTATGACATTTTTGAAGTACCAAAAGGCAAGAAACTAACAGACTTGCCGTTCAGCTATCTAGTTGAGCTTGGAGATAAGATTGGAAGGAATCGGGTCATAAAGAAGCTAATAGAAATCTCTTCTAATAAGCAGGATCCTTATTCTCCATGGGCTTCTAAGATGTTGCGAAAGTTTCAGGAGATGCTGGATTGGAAGTCTTTGCTGAAAGACTTGTATAGTAAGGAGCAGAAGCCCGAAGTCAGACCCTCCCGCAGAGGGGAAAAGCACAGAAGAGAGAAAGCTTATCTGGACTATGTAAAAAGTATAAAGACCCGATTCCTAAAGGACGATGAGTTGTTCGGGTTGATAGAAAAACCCGTCGTTCTTATCAAGGCACGCATAACAAGTAGAGGTGCTTTCAAAATGTCGTCTATTTACGATTATAAAGTGAACAAAATATCTCACTATACTATTATAGAAAATTGCCCTCTTGTAGGCTTACATATAAGCCTTATTAAGCGTAAGAAATCCGTCGAACCAGCTCTCAATGAAGCTTGTAATTGGATTAACAACGAAAGAAGTTCTTCAGACAGACTTCTCATAGCCAGTCCTCCACTAAAATATAAAAATCACTACTATGCTATAGCTCTCAATTTTGAGTTGGTCAGAAGAGGGGATATTGCCATTAGGAAGTGGGACTTTGTTGGAGCTGGTACGAAAGAAAAAGGAGGTGATCATAAGTGATGAGTGACAAAAAGAAGGAATACGACTTCAAAGAGATTAGGAACGCAAAGTGCATGGTGTGTGGCGAGGAGAAAGAGTGTATTGAAATAACCTATGAAAAGGAGCACATTTTTGGAATAACTGATAAAGATAGATTTGTAATTTGTCAAACTTGTATTTCTAAAGCGTTCCGAAAGTTGGATAGTTCTATATAGGAGAGGCCGAATGCTAAGTATATCTGAGTCTATGAGAAATGTGATTCCTGAGTTTGAGAAACTTGGTATAAAAGTAAAGTATAAAATCTCGAAGAGATCTTTCGCACCTAAATTTAATATATCAGTGCGAAGTGATCACTTACTATTCGAATTTGCTGAGAATTTTATCCCAGAAATAGTTGTTCTCAATTCCGATAGGAAACATTCCGATGTCCTGCTGAGAGTCGGCAGGAGCAGATACCTCTGCAGCAAATCGTATGCTCTTAATGTAACTGATCTGAAAGATTATGATCTTGAAGAGCTGAGGATCCTGGCGAAAGGGGATGTGATTATAAGGAGCGACAATTACAAACTTATTCCAAGCGACTTCCGTCCTCCAAAAGACGCAGATATACATCCCCGTACTATCGGCAATTTGAGAATACAATTGTCATGCGAAACCGAGGGACAGATCTACGTCAGCGGTAAAATAGAAGAGCAAGGAAAGTTTCCAATAACCTTAAATAAGTGGTATGTGATGAAGGAGTTATAATGTTTATTACTTGTTTGGGAGGATTCGGGTCTGGCAAGACCGCTGTTGCTACATCCATAGCGTCTGGCTTAGGAATAGATTTAAATACTACAATGATTGGTAGAACCTACGGTCTTTCTGCAAGCGACTGTGGAAGGTATGTGGCTCTCGGTAACTATAGACCAAGAGGAGATGGATCCTATACAGGCGGGATGGATTCGATGAGCGGACAGGAAGAAAGGTTCGCTTTTCTGGAGAGCGAGTGGTTGAAGGATAGCAGGGAAATAATAATAGCGGAAAGTCACATGATTTCCTATTGGAAATCGTTTTGGAAAAGAATACGTGACGAGCTCCTTCCCAAACGTAAGAGATCCCTATTAGTCTTGTTTCTGTATGTCTCCGAAAACATCGTAGCTGATAGGTGGAAGTATAGATCCTCCAGGAAACAGTTTTCTATTAACAACTACCGTTCTAAGTCCAGAAGTGCCGAGCTGTTATTAGAACGTATTTCGTCTGACCGCAGACTCCGTAAGTATCTTATATGCAAGAAATTTAGGAACAACGATGAAAAGGATATAAGTAAAATAATTAAGTTCACATCAAAAAAGATTTCCAAAGTAAAAGGTATAAATGTCTCATGTCCTATTCTCGTATCCAGGCGTGACGGCAGTGCCGATGTAACTGTTCATAGTATATTTTGAAAGGACTACAGAATGAAATCTGAACCATTAGAGGAAGAAGCTCTCGAATATGATGTTGTCGTGCGTATGCCCGTAGAAGAAAGGTCTGTGCGAGCGAAATTAAAAGGTGTAGAAAGAGCCTCTCCTCGCATAGTTTCTGGAAGAATCCATAATGGAGGTGATCGATGCAGGAAATTACGCTTTTTACCAAATCGAATTGTCCGAATTGTGAAAAGATTAAAGCTCTTATGAGCCAGAAGGGAATAAAATTTAGGGTTATGGACGTTGAAACTCCAGAAGGTCTTGCAGAGCTTGCATTTCTTGGTATGGATATTAAG
>Ga0190362_1000003_pt1 | contig 52668 bp, 46 predicted proteins | sample 48721856_MG_FD_163437 | JGI IMG/M metagenome (GOLD analysis project Ga0190362, IMG submission 163437) | Hydrothermal vent microbial mat bacterial communities from Southern Trench, Guaymas Basin, Mexico - 4872-18-5-6_MG | ecosystem: Environmental > Aquatic > Marine > Hydrothermal vents >...
TATTTATAGTATATCTATAGTAAAACCATTATGAAATACTGATTCTGATTTTTATTGAATATCTCGCCCACCAACCTTCTCCCTCACAGGCTCAAGAATTTCTATCAGATTTTCAGCCACAGCATTTTTCAGATCCATAGCATGAAGCCTCTTTTCCAGATATTCCTTTTCAAGTTCGGGATAGGAGTTAAAAATAACATCCCCTCCAAATTTTTCCTTTCTCCTTATTTCAATCTTTCCCAATTTAGGAAAAAGTAGATACTCACAGATCTGCAGAATTGGATTCCCTTCTCTTTCTGGAGGACAAAAGGCCCTTGAGATTTTTTCCTCGATTTTTTCTGGTTCATCCACCACCCGTATCATGGTCTCTGGCTTGGAGCTGGACATCTTCTCCTGGGGTCCCTGTAATGAGCTCAGTAGGGGTGTGTGAATGCATATCGGCTTTTTGTAATTGATCTCAGGTAATAACTCTCTCGCCAGCATGTGAATCTTTCTCTGCTCTAAGCCGCCATGTGCTATGTCAACATTCAGGGCTTTCATATCTGCAATCTGCATCAAAGGATATATCATCTGAGAAACCCTGGCGTGTTCAAGGTCTCTGGCAATTTCCTGCATGCTCCTCCTCGCTCTTTTTAATGTTGTTAATAAACCGAGTTCAAGAACATCGTGTATGTAATTCTTGTCATATTCAAATTCTGTTCCCTGAATGAATTCGGCATTCTTAAGACCCAGTGCCTTGAAACAATCCTTCCAGTATTTTACCATCTCATCTACCCATTTCTCACTTCCCTTTCTATTAAGTAATGTATGAAGATCAGCAAGCAGAACCTTTACCTTCAATCCGGCTCTCTGGAAATCGATCTGCTTATAAACAGCGACCATCGTTCCAATATGTACAGGACCAGAAACCTCATAACCACAGTATGTAACTGGAGATTTTTTTTCTTTTAGTAATCTATTCAATTCATCCTCAGTAACGATCTCTGCAGTATTCCTTTTGATCAGATTGATATCGGCCATGTTCCTATCATTCTTTCAATGCCTCAAGGTCACTAATTATGTCCCACAGGGCGGTTTTGGCATGCATGGGAATATTTACATCATTGGATACCTCCTCAATTCTATAAACAGCACTGGTGATCCTAACTGCCAGATCCTGATCTTCTCTCTTAAGCTCCTCAGCCACTTTCTTTAGAATAATTTTAACTCTTCTGGGCATGAAATAATCCTGTGAGGTTTCATCTATCTTCTCTATGACCTTCTTCAGATCCATCTTTTATTCAAGACGAGATTCATAGAAGTAAGATAAATCTCTGGAATATTAAATGAATATTAAATATATAATCAGGTCAATAAAAAATGAAATTAATTGCAAAGGGGGCGGAAGCAAATCTCTATATGGTTGATGGAAAACTGATAAAGCATAGGATTAAGAAAAAATACAGGATTAAGGAATTAGATCAGAGGTTAAGAAGATTAAGAACCAAAAGGGAGGCGAAGTTATTAGAAAATGCTAAGAGGGTTGGCGTCGGTGTACCTCGTGTCTTTAAAACTGACTTGAAGAACAATAAGATCTTTATGGAATTTATCGATGGAAGATTAGTTAAAGAGATATTTGAAACGGCATCGGAAAGGGAAGTGACTCTGATAGCGAGAAAGATCGGCGAAATGATCTCGAGACTGCACAATTCAGACATCATTCATAATGATTTAACTACATCCAATATTTTATCGAGAGATGATGAGATCCTTTTTATTGATTTCGGTCTAGGAACAACATCAACCAGGGTGGAGGATAAGGCAATGGATCTGGTGGTTTTAAAGAAATCACTGATGGCGGCACATACCAAAAAATTTGATCTGATCTGGAAAAATATCTTGGGTTCATATAAAAATACAAAGCAGTTAAAAGAGATTTTAAACAGGATGGAGATTATTGAGAAAAGGGTGAGGTATGCTTAGTCTGTTACTCCAAAATTGGGGATCCATTCTGGTTCTTCCGGCTGATTAGACTTAAGAACCTTTCGCCATTTTTCATCGGTTAATCTGTCTTTCATTGGCTGCTTGAACTCGTAATAACTAAAGACAGGTCCTGCTCCAATTAAAATTCTGTTATCAGGAAGTTTGTAAGTTTTGAATTCATTGTATATTCATTATTAAAGTGTATTATTATTAAAAACTAAGGGATATAAAAACGTTTATTCCATTCGGTTTTTACCCAGGGAATTAAATATGAAATCTTACAGAACCTTTACGAATTCTAGGATATAGACAATAATACCCACAACGATTCCCGCCAGAAGCATTTTAAAACCACTCTTCAAATAATTCTCCCTGGCAATCTTCCCTATAAATGCCCCCAACAAAAAGAGGATCAGTACAATCGATATAAATGAAAAATAAAAAGCAGTTTCTACACCTATCAATCCAAACTGAGAAATTAACAGAGGAGAGATAATTATAAACGAAACTAATAGTGGCGAGAGACCATTAACTAATGCTATTAACATTGTCATCATGCTCATCTTTTTTTCGATCTCGGTCCCATTCAAATCCTTCAAGAGATGCATCTCTAGTTCACGTAAAGATCTCAGTCTCTCAGCCCTCTCCGTGGCATAGGCACTCCAGACACCCGAGACCGCAAGTGCTATAGCAGCACCCAGGGATGAAATAATAACCAGGGAAGCGTCGTGTTTTCCAGCCATATACATAGCAATAACAATCCCCAGAATTGTCAGGGTACCATCAAAAGAATTCATAACAAAATATCTCCTGGCAATTTCTTCATCCTTAAGGATCTTAAGATACCTCAGTAATATCATCTCTTAAAATTCATTTACTATTTAGAAAATTCTGGAAGCGCCGGAACCTCTATCACCCTCTTCCTACCAAGAACTACCTTGTCCATAGAATGGATAACCCCCCCATGATCTTCGATTAATTCTTTAATCCTGTCAAAATTGATATCCTTACCCTCCAGAACCACCTTCAACGACTCGGTTCTTTCATCTACCGCATAGACGGAGATATTGGCATCCTCTATGCTTTTTTCACTACAGATGATTTTTCCAAATTCTAAGATATTTGGTTTATGTGGCTTAAGAACGTCTAATACCAGTATTTTAACGGGGATCTCCCTATCCTGTACACCCTTTTTCATAGTCATATAATATATGAAAACATCCTCTTAAATATCAGAATTCCAAAGATTAATAATATTACTAAATTTAGTAAATATTCAAATAAATATCCAAATTATGGTGATAAAAATGGCAAGAAAAAGGATTGATGCAAGTGCAGATAGATGCCCAACTGGAATACCTGGCTTGGATGATCTCTTGGATGGCGGCTTTCCGAGAGGAAGAACCATCCTTCTTACGGGGAAATGTGGAACTGGAAAAACAATATTTGGTGTTCAGTTTTTACATAATGGTGTTGTAAAATATAATGAACCTGGAGTTTTGTTAATATTAGAACAAAATATTCAGTATCTTAAGAGGGATATGCGCTTATTTGACTTTGATCTAGATGAATTAGAGGATTCTGGAAAATTGGTAATAATTGATGCCAGCCTTTCTAGATTTAATGTAAGTGAGGCTTCACCAAAGAGTAGTAAGAGTTTTTCACTAACATCCAGGGACCTTGTTGGAACAAAGGAGGTCGTTGATATAATTATAGATGCCGCAAAGGAGATAAGGGCAGAGAGGGTGGTTATAGACAGCCTTCCAGCATTAGATAATCTAGTAAGAAGCAAGGAGAATGTAAGGGATGTCATTCTCTATATGAATTATAGACTACAGTCAAAGGGATTTACATCCATATTGGTCTCTGACATACTGAAAAATAGAGAGGGTGATGTAGAGGAATATGTTTCTGATGGTGTGATAAGGTTGAACTATGTCACCTCAGGTCCAGATACCGGAAGAAATCTAGTCATACAGAAAATGAGGGGTACCAGACATAGTGAAGATATACACCCAATAACATTCACAGAGGGCATTGGTATAGAGGTCTTAGAGGTTGAAGAATAGTAGTTAGATACAATAAATTTTCTTAACGGAATTTTGCAGAGTTTTATTAATAAAGATTTTCAATAAGGTTAATTATGAAAACTAAACCTGGAGCATATATTGCTGGATTGTTGGTTATTGGCTTTGTTTTACTTGCTGCGTATGTTATCCACATAGAAAGTTATAAAGAAGCAGGCTGCACCATAGATAGCGATTGTGTATGGTGTGGAAAAGAACTTTATTCTGAAAATGCAAGATGCGTATTAAAAGATAGATGTACAGAGGAGGTAAATTCTTCAATTGCTTGTAAATGTGTTGATGGAAGATGCATAAGGAAACTTTCTCCAATATTTGGAATAGACTTCTTGATGAAAATTAAAGGCATATTGCTTTTGATTCTTTTAGGAGGAATATATTTTCTGATATATAACATTTGGAAAAATGAAAAGAAAGATGAACATTCTTGGCGATATATTTCTTTAACAGCAATCGGTGGCGGCGTAATTGTATCATTAGTAATGACGGGGCTTTCACTTATTGATTATTTACTTACAGGGCATTATTGGGTTCCTTGGTTATATACAGGAGGCGATCCAATCACAGATAAATATTTAGTAGTAGAGACAATTCAAGCAGGTTATATCCCATCATACATCAATATGCGTTGGGATTTAGATGTAGCTATCTTATTTACAACAGGATTCTCACTTCTTTTTGCAATACTCCTATCCATCGTATCAAGAACTAAAATAAAGGATAAGCATGAAGAATCAACAAGTAACTGAATGGAGAACAGAATATCCGGAATTTACGAGGAAAGAAAAGGCTTATTTTATCGCTTACAAATACAGATACCTGATTTCATTAGCGGTTATAGGTGTGGTCTTTGTAATTTGTTATTCTATAAAGTATGCTCTATACAATATTTTCTTCCCGGATTATTATACTACTGAGATAGGTCGTGGGGTATATCATCTACATCATCATTGTGACTGGTGTGACTGGGTTAGCTTGGGTCTTATGGGATTGGTATTTTCCACTCCCGTATTCATATTCTTTTATACATGGTGGACATATCTCAATAACCGCATTTTTCAGATAGCCTCATGTAAGTATATTCTTCAAAATTTATGGTACTTACCACAGTTTAGCGGCGCATCATATAGACTAGTCCAGAGACCTTTATCAAAATTAGAAAAGATTGGACATTTATTTACATATCCAAAGGAGCCTTTCGTATATGCCGAAATGAAAACTAAGAATATAGTACTAAAAACCTACACACTTCTTCGATTTCCAAGACATTGGATGTTTCCTGGTTGGCCAGATTATCACCTGTATTTTTGGGTAAGGATCCCAAAGGGGGCCAATGAGCCGCGCATATATGCAAAATTTTCATGTGACGAATCTTATAAAAAATTTACAGGAATATCTGCTTCAGCACCATTAAATCAAGACGAAAAACTTTTGAAGTATCTAAAAGATGAACGCATAGATGTGGAAATAAGAAGCAAAGGACGGGAAAAGAAGATTAAATTAGATGTTGTGAATTACGGTTCTCCATTCCCTTATAAAGAAGACTGCAAAGAACTCATGGAAACATTAAATAAAATCACAGAACATCTGAAATAAGAAAAACCGAAATGATGAAAAAGGCTTTAACTGTTGCTGGTTCAGATTCTGGAGGCGGTGCTGGAATTCAACAAGACCTGAAGGTCTTTTCATCTCTTAGTGTGTATGGTACATCTGTAATTACCGCAATTACCGCACAGAATACATTGGGTATCCAAAAGATCCAGGTTCTCCCTTTACAGATAATTTCTGCTCAAATAGACTCTGTAATGAAGGATATTTCTCCAGATGCCGTAAAGACGGGAATGCTGGTAAATTCTGAGATCATTACATTGGTCTATGAAAAAGTGAAAGAATATAAAGTAGAAAATCTGGTTGTAGATCCAGTGATGGTCTCCACATCTGGTGATAGACTATTGGATGAGAATTCTGTTGATGAAATGAAGAAATTGGTTTCTATAGCAAGATTAACTACCCCGAATATTTATGAAGCAGAGATCCTTTCTGGAATCAGGATAAGTACGGAAAAGGATATGGAAAAATCTGCAAAGAAGATCGGAAACTGTATTGTAACGGGGGGTCATCTCAATGCGGTAGATGTTCTCTACTACGATGGAGAATTCCATCACTTTGAAAGCAAGGAAAAAATAAAGACGAAGATTCATGGAACTGGATGCGCATTTTCAGCTGCCATAACCGCTTCTCTGGCAAAGGGTTTAGATATTGTTAGCGCAATAAAAAATGCAAAGGGGTTTATGGATAAGAGCATTAGCAGAAATTTTTCCATCGGTTCTGGATTGAGAATCTTAGATACAGCAGATCTAAAATTGGGCAGGACATTTGTGGACAGGGAAAAGAATATTGTAATAGGGAATATAGAAAATGCAGTTCAGGAATTCATAGCCAATGAAAATTCCCACAGGTTAATGCCAGAGGTGGGGATAAATATAGCCATGGCTCTAAAAAATGCAAAGAACATAGAAGAAGTTGCGGGGATTACCGGAAGGTTGGTTAGAGATAAAAATAAGGTAGTTCCGGTGGGAAACATAGATTTTGGTGGTTCATATCATATAGCAAGGATTATTTTAACAATAATGAAATTTGATCCAGAAAAAAGGGCTGCAATGAACATTAAATTCTCTGATAAAATCCTTAAGGCGTGTGAGAAATTAGATCTAAGCATCGGTATCTTTGACAGAGAAAAACAACCTAAGGACAAAAAGACAATGGAGTGGGGCACACTGGAGGCGATAAAGGAATGCGGAAGGGTACCGGATATTATCTATGATAAGGGAGCGGTTGGAAAGGAAGCCATGATAAGGATTCTTGGGAAGGATGCTAAAAATGTTGTGGGGATTGCTTTGAGGATCGGAGAACTGTTGTGATAGGATTATTTTACTGTTCCTATTATCTGCCACCTTCTTTGGATATTTCCAGCAGCATTTACAAAAACAGCACTCGATTCACTTTCCTTTCCATCTCTAATCCTTCACCACAACTACCTTGCTGATAGCATTCACGGAGTCGTATGGGATAATCAAATTACCATCCTTGTCCTTTGGATACGAAACGCGAGGTATCTCAGAAGATACGGGTTCTACTATAACTGAAATGAATTTCCCGGTTTGCTCATCTATTATTACATCATCTACCCTCCCCAGTTCCTCACCACTTACGGTGATGACGGGCTTACCACCCAATTGCCTTGCAATGATATATGTAACCATTTTACCACCTTGATTCTATATTCTCTATATTCTATTTATTAAAAACCTATCCTTAAAAATAAGGAAAATAGAGGATAAATAGATAAATAAAAACATAGAAGATGATCCCTACAGAGTTTAAAAAGATTCTGGAGAAGCAACACTACAAGATAGTGGGGAGACATAGCGCGGTAAAGCTCTGTCATTGGACTAAGAGGAGCATACTCGATGAGGGATTCTGTTATAAGCAGAAGTTCTATGGCATAGAAAGTCATCGCTGTTTACAGATGACCCCTGCGGTTGCCTGGTGCACTCAAAAATGCATATTCTGCTGGAGGAATATAGAACAGACTCTGGGAACGAAATTGGATGAATTTGATGAACCAGAGGATATTATTAATGGAGCCATAGAGGCTCAGAGGAAACTTCTTTCGGGATATGGAGGAATCCCAGAGAGAATAAATAAGACAAAATTCAAGGAGGCCCAGGATCCGAATCAGGCAGCGATATCTCTGTCTGGGGAGCCCACCATATATCCTAAAATAGGTGAGTTAATTGGTGAATTTAACAAAAGGAAATTCACCACCTTTCTGGTGACTAATGGAACATTACCTGAGAGGTTAGAGAAACTGGAAAATTTACCTACACAACTATATCTCTCATTGGATGCCCCAAATGAAAAGATATACAACAGAATTTGCAACCCCATCCTCTCAGAAAATTGGAAGAAAATAAATGAGACCATCGGAATTTTTCCATCTCTTGAGACGAGGAAGGTTATAAGGATTACTGCAATAAAGGGACTTAATATGCTATCTGAGGAAGGATATGCAAGATTAGTTCAAAGGGCAGAACCAGATTTTGTAGAGGTAAAGGCATATATGTTTATTGGCGGTTCCAGAAAGAGGCTCTCTCTGGAAAATATGCCGTCCTTCGCAGAGGTTCGGGAATTTTCAGAGAATTTATCCAGTTATCTGGGATACAGTATAAAGGATTTCAAGGAGGATAGCAGGGTAGTTCTATTATCTGGGAGATAATTAAGTTTATATACTTGTTTAATCTAATTTCTTATGTATAAAATGGAACCAAAGGTATTAGATGCCTATGGAGATGTCAAGATTATTAAAACACCAGAAAGCCCCATCCCCCTGTATATTGTGATGCCAGTAGAGTTCACCGATGAGGAGATGTCACTACTAAAGGACCCCAAGAGGATACTGCCAGATTACAGGGATATCATGAAGAAGATAGAGGACTTCAAGACATCTTTTGAAAAAGAGGAATTTTTGAGACAATATCTGGAGGTACAATTAGAAAGGGAGGGTATTACATCGGAGAATTCAGAAAGGCTTATTACTAAAATCATGGACGATCTCTTCCTGGGATATGGTAGGATAGGACCACTGATGAGGGATGATGACCTTGAGGAAATTATGATCAATGGTATAGAGCTTCCCGTATTTGTATTTCATAGAAGACATGGTATGTGTGCTACAAATATTGAATATAACACAATGAAATCGTTAAATGAGTTGATAGATTGGATCTCAAGATATGCTGGAAGAGAAATAACTAGAGAAGCACCATTATTGGATGCTCACCTACCAGATGGCAGTAGAGCTAATGCTGCAATTTCACCGGCAGCACCACATGGACCATCTGTCACTATCAGAAAGTTTAAGAGGATTCCCTACAACATTATTGACCTTATAACATTAAATACTATAACTACCGATCTGGCAGCATTTCTCTGGGTGTGTTTAGAAGGCTTTGGGATACACCCATGTGACATACTAATCGCTGGGGGTTCTGGAAGTGGTAAAACTACCCTGCTTAATGCCTTGGCAATGTTTATTCCAAGGAGCGAAAGAATAATTACGGTTGAGGATACATTAGAATTGAATTTTGATTTCTTGGAAAATTGGGTTGCTTTAGAGGCACATCCCTCGGTCTTGGAGAAAAAGGCTACTAAATTGGATATGCCCACCTTACTAGAGAATGCATTGAGGATGAGACCCGATCGTGTCTTAGTTGGTGAGGTTAGAGGGGTAGAAGCAGAGACATTATTTATTGCTATGAATATCGGATTAAATGGATCCATGGGGACTATTCATGCTAATAATGCCAGAGAAGCTACCATAAGGCTGATGGATGAGCCCATGAATCTCCCGATTAGAATGTTCAGACTCCTTGATTTAATTGTTGTAACTAATCGTTTTTATTCTAAGGAAAAGGGTATTGCGAGGAGAGTAACTCAGGTATCTGAGGTTGCTGGAATAGAGAAGAATGTTGTCCAATTGGGTGACATATATCTCTGGGATAAAGAAACAGATAAGATTTCCAGAACCGATTATCCCATATTACTAAAAGAAAAGATAGCAGAAAGAACCGGGATTTCAAAGAAGCAATTGAATTCAGAGATTTATATTCGTGAAAAGGTTCTGGAATACATGGTGAAGAACAATATAAGAGACAATAAAAAGGTAGTTGACATATTTCAGGAGTATCATATGAATCCCAGTGCAGTGATATCCAGGTTCGAGCTTGATAAAGAAATAAAAGAGGAATTTGCGGGCGTTAAAGTAATGCCTAAGTCCTAGCTTGAAATTTTTTTACCAACAATATTGATCTTATTGTCCTGAAATTTTCTATAAAAACAGGATCTATAGCCTTTATGACATGCCGCACCCACTTGTTCTACCTTGAATAGTATTGCGTCCCCATCACAATCTACGTAAATCTCTCTAATTCTCTGAAAATGTCCCGAAGTTTCGCCCTTCAGCCACAGTTTTTTTCTACTAGTGGAGAAGTAATGCACATTTCCAGTCTCTAAAGACCTTTTGATCCCCTCTCTGTTAGTAAACGCGATCATCAGTACCTCCCCAGTATCTGCATCCTGAGCTATTGCCAAAACCAGGTCCGGGATTCCATCGATATTTCTAAACTTTAAGATATCCCAAGGGAATTCCATCTTTTTACCTTCAATTTAATAATAATAGATTAGACGAATATAGATTAGATAGCGAGATAATTAAAATGGATAATTAAAATGGTTTACAAGGGCAAGAGGCGAAATACAAAAAAGGGTAGAGGGGGTGATACCGGAGAACAAATCGTGAGGGTGAGAATCCCCAAAAGTGGTCAGGTTCTGGGTGAGGTAGAACAATTGCTCGGGGATAGAAGGATGTACGTTCGTTGTACTGACGGTAATACTCGTCTATGTAGAATCCCGGGAAAGATTCGTCGAAGGATCTGGATCAAGGAGGGTAATATAGTCTTAGTTGAACCATGGAAGGTTCAGAGCAATGAAAGGGCGGACATCCTCTATAGATACACCCCTCAACAGGCAGATTGGCTGGAGAGAAAAGGATTCCTAAAGGGTTTGGAAGAAATCTAAAAATCAGGATAAATTCTCTAATTCTAATTCTATACCAATGGATAAAAAGCAAACAGAATATGAACTCAGGAAGATCTCTGAAGGTGTTTTTGATAAATCCACATTGATGTCTTTGTATAAATTGTTAAAGAAAGGATACCTGAATGAGATGAGGGGTATTATTTCTACGGGAAAGGAGTCCAATGTTTATCACGGCTTACTGGGAAAGAAGGAAGTAGCAATAAAGATCTATTCTATAGAAACCTCCGACTTTAAGACCATGGACAGATACATAAAGGGGGATCATCGCTTTCATGGGTGGAGAAACAGAAGACAACTGATCTACTGCTGGGTACAAAAGGAATTTCAGAATCTAAGCAAGGTTTACAGAAAAATAAACTGTCCCGTTCCCATAGCGGTTGAGAAAAATATCCTAGTTATGAGTTTCATAGGAAAAAATGGAATCCCAGCACCGAGAATGAAAGATCTACCACCGGATGATCCAGAGGGATATCTAGAAAAAATTTTAAAATACATCAGGGAAATGTACTCACTTGGATTGATTCATGGTGATCTGAGTGAGTATAATGTACTGAATTGGAAGCAACCATATCTGATAGATTTCTCCATGGGCGTTCTCTTAGATCATCCATTGGCGGAAGAGCTTTTACAAAGGGACATCAGGAATATCCTGAATTATTTCAGGAAATTTGGGATTGAAAAAGATGAAGAGGAGACACTCAAATCCATTAAAAAATAAAGAGATAGGATGTTAATAGAAAAAATAAAAGCAAAGGGTCATGAAAATATCACCGCCAGACACAGAACAACCATAGAGATAACCAGGGAAAAGCATTTAACACAGAGAGGTGACTGCATAATTGCCGTTTCAGCGGACAGGGGAATGCCAGACCTCTCAAATGAATTCAAAGAGAGATTAAGAAATGAAAACACAAAATTGAAGATAAAATTGACCTGTTCAGATTCTGAAGAGATATTAATTGCATATGGTCATCCCAACCTGACATTCAAAAATCCAGATGAGATGGTGATAAGAAAGAGCAATTTCATATGCGACAGGACATTGGCAATAAAAGCTGATAAAGCATCCTATGACCTGAACAGAAAATTTGTAGAAAAATTAAAGAAATGTAATGATGTTGAGATTGAATTAATAATAAAGTCATGAGATGGTAGGGATAGATAAAGAAACAAAAAATAGAATAGATCAGATAACAAATGCAGCACAATTAGCTGCAGTTCTTGAGGTAAGCACGGAAAAGCCCGGAAATGTGACCCCAACACATGATTTTTCTGATACAAGGTATGAGGATTTTCTCGCAGGTTCTATTGCTATCGCCCATACAATAGAAGAGGCAACCTTGAATGGTTATAAAGCTGGAAAAGGCGAAATCTCAATTAGCGAGATAGGGATCGGGAGACTTATCTTTGAGGGGGTTTCTGATGTAAAAAAATCTCATTCGGGTGGAAATACACATCTCGGAACACTTATGCTTATGATCCCAATTGCGTCGGCAGCTGGAATGTGTATTCCTCAGAGACCCAGATTTAATGAATTGAGAAAAAACATAAGAAAGATCATTGAGGGATCAACAGTTGATGATTCAAGGAATTTTTATAAAGCAATTGAAATAGCAAGGGTTGGTGGTATCAGAAAATTGATAAAAAAAGATATTTCATTTCATGAATTGATGGAGGTCTCTACTAAAAGAGATAGGATTGCCGAGGAACTGACAAATGGGATGAAGATCATCTTTGAGGTTGGAATTCCAAACCTTGAAAAATTTTATAATGAAAAAAAGAATATAAGAGAAGCAATTCTCTGGGTGTATCTTCTATTACTCTCTAAATATCCAGATACATTTATTGCAAAAAAAGTTGGGATATTGAAAGCAAAAGAGATCTCAGAGAAAGCAGAAGAGGTTCTGAAAGGAAAAATTTCCACGGAGGAATTTGATAGAGAACTCAGAACTGATGAAAATTCTTTAAATCCCGGAACTACCGCTGACATGGTTGCTGCAATTTTAATGTTGTGGTTTATTAAAAATTATTAAACCTACTTTTGAATTTTCCTTGCAAATTCAATTCTTTCTTTCCATCATGGGCCCGACGGGCTTCGAACCCGCGACCACTCGGTTGCTTCGTTTCTGAAGGAAACGACCCTCAGACATAAAAGCCGAGTGCTCTACCAAACTGAGCTACGGGCCCAAGATGAGTAAAAATATGGTATGAGATATTTAAATAATATAATAGATTCAAGAATTAATATCATGGAAGAATTAATATTATGGATATAATTTCATCCATTTGAATTTGCGAAGCAAATTCCGGGGGTTTAGAAAGGGGGCTTGCCCCCTTCTATAGAATTCAAGAATTAATATCATGGAAGAATTAATATCATGGATATAATTTCATCCATTTTTTTGGGAATCCTCCAGGGGATTACTGAGTGGTTGCCTATAAGTAGCTCTGGTCAGGGTATGTTTGCAATGATAGAATTCCTAAATATTGACCCCAGGAATGCAATTTCATTTGCAATCTACCTGCACCTTGGAACCCTGCTGGCGGTAACTCTGAAATTTCGAAAAGATATTAATGAGGTTTTAAGATCCCTGCCCAGATTCAGGGAGGATAAGCTCACCATGTTTCTGATAGTTTCAACCATCTTTTCTGCATTGATCGGGATTCCAGTTTACCAGATAATGTATGGGTGGTTTGAACAAAACAGGGGGCGTGGGGAAGTAGTAACTGCTGCAGTGGGCTTATTTTTGATATTAACTGGTTTAGTCATTTATTTTTCAAGAGATAGGAAAAAAACCAAGGAACTGGGAGATATAAATTTTCTGGATATGGCAATTGTTGGTTTGGCGCAGGGCTTCACAGTTCTACCGGGCATATCCAGATCTGGAGTTACCATAGCGGCTTTACTCTTCAGGGAGATTGAACAAGAAAATGCCCTCAGGCTTTCATTCCTCATGTCTATACCGGCGGTTTTGGGATTAATATCCTTTAGTATTCTAAGTGGAGAAATTGGGAATATCCAGATTCAGAATATAGTAGCTGGAATAGTGGTGGCGTTTTTATTTGGATACCTGACCATTGACATCCTTATGAGATTTGCAAGAAGAGTGCGTTTTGACCTATTCTGTATAGCCTTTGGTTTATTGGCAGTGATCTTTGGTTTATTCAATCATCTTCAATAATCTTGGTTTTGGCTCATAGAGTTCTCCATTTTCCATCAATTCAAATATCTTTTCTTCTATGATGTCCTTAGAGATTTCATCGAAATGCTTGAGGATATCAGAGACCTTTACTCCATTTCCGGTATCTTTCTCTTTTACGAACCTTAGAATTTCAGAATTGGAAATTTCTTCTCGCTTTTCAGATGAAGAAGCCAATTTATTCATTAAATAATCCCTGCTTTGTTTTCTCAATTCATGAAATTCTCCATAGATTTCTTTATCCACTAAGATTACCCCATTATCATGATTTACATTGATATACAATTGATCTGTCTCGTAGGGATTTCCATAAACTAGGGCATAGAATTCTTTTTCCTTAGATTTATTAAATCTTTCCAGAATCTTTTCGGCATCTCTTCTGACATTCTTATTAAATGTCCCAACCGTTATCTGAATGACTTCACCATCATTTATCCATAACCTTGGGCCATACCTGGTGTTTTTGATATTATCAATCCTCCCACAAAGAGCAACCGTATCCCCAGTTCCGAATTCGGTTTTCAGGAGATTCTTGTTACCCTCTCTTTCGTACTCAGAATTTTTCAAATCACCAACCTCTAGGAAGAGAACATTCATTCTATGACCTCCTCTACGTAGAGCTTTTCATCCCTGCAATATGCCAGAAGGGTGTAGGGTTTATTCATCAACATCTTGACATCGATCTTCTTAGCATTCGATTTTTTCATCCCAGATAAAGACTCTGCAACATCCTCTGAAACAGTAGCGAATCTCATCGTTCTGGTACCATCAGAAAAAATACCCCTGATCCTGAAGATGGGCTCTGGAAAATTTCCGCAATCGCACATCTCATCTGAAAATTTCTTGCATTTTTTGCAGAAGTACGACGCGGTGTCATAGACCTGAACAATAAAACCGTGGATAACAGAATAGCTATAATCAAATACCTGGTCTAAAAATCTCCTCTTCATACATTCTTGAATGGATGGGAAATCCATTTCTTGCTTTTCCATAGTGGTTTTAGAAGATATTGTGATCGTAGGTGGCTGATTTGCATCCCTGTGAGTTTCTGGACATATGCCATTAGTTATTTTCACAATATCATCTTTATTCAGATTCCACCTTCTCGTTTCCTTGCCCCATGCTACTAAGTTAGCGATATTGGTTCCGTCACCTACCCTCGCTTTAATAATCTCCTTATCTTTAAACCTCGTCTTCCTCTGATTTTCCAGCACTCTAACTATAGTGCTTATGCTCTTTCCCGGCGTTAATTCAGATAATTTATTCATGTTCTTATCTAAAGTAGTAAATATAATTTAAAAATAATTTAAACTCAGATGAATATGAATAGAAAGAGTGAAAGAAGAGGACTGATTAAAAAGTTGAAATCTGAAGGTTATCTTTCAAATGAGAGGGTTATAGAAGCCATGCTAAAGGTTCCCAGAGAGGAATTCATTACAGAGTATCAGAAATCATATGCATATGCAGACCGTCCATTACCTATCGGTGAGGGTCAGACTATTTCGGCCCCACATATGGTAGCCATAATGACCGAGCATCTTGATGTAGAGGAAGACCATAAAGTTTTAGAAATAGGAGCAGGTAGTGGTTATCAGGCTGCCATTCTGGCAGAGATAGCAAATAAAGGAAAAATTTATACGGTAGAGAGGATACCAGAACTGGCAAAAAAGGCAGAGGAGAATCTAAACAGAATTGGCTATAAAAATATAGAGATAATTATTTCGGATGGAAGCAAGGGGTATAAAAAAGAGGCACCATATGACAGAATAATTGTAACTGCCGGTGCCCCCAGGATTCCAGAATCCCTACTGAAGCAGTTAAAAGATCCTGGGAAATTACTTATTCCTGTAGGTGGAAGAATGTTTCAGGAACTTAAACTGGTAGAAAAGAAGAAGGGGGAATTTTCCACCAAGAATCTTGGGGGTTGTGTCTTTGTTCCATTGATTGGAGATGAGGGGTGGTAGCTTATTCCTTAGGGATTCTACCAAAGTCATCTTTTGTAAATATAGAGATTAGCTCTATATTATTTTCCTTAAGATTCTCTTTGGCTTTAGATAACCTATCTACAATAGTAATTACCTTTTCAACCTCACAACCAAAATCCCTAACTGCTTTTACAGCATTGAGTGCTGAACCTCCATTTGTAGTAACATCATCAACAATTATTACCTTCTCTCCTCTTTCAAGATTACCCTCAATTTTTGGGTTTCTATTATTCTCTTTCTGCCTTACAAAGAAACCAAAGATGGGTCTTTCTGGACTACTCTGAACACATAACTCAGAAACGATTGGGATAGCCCCTGTTTCTAAACCACCGACATATCTTACATTCTCCCTGCTCAGCAATTCAAGTATAGCTTTAGTTATCAACTTAGAAGCCTTTGGGTCTAGTGTAGCCTTTTTCATATCAAAGAAAAAGTTACTTGAACCCCCCGAAGCCAGATCAAATTTTCCAAATTTTAAGCACCTACTATCTATGATCTCCAGTAATTCCTTTCGTTCTTCCTCTTTAAGACCATGTGTGTTGTCCATCTTTAGAGATTGATATATGTTAAATTATAAGGTTAATACAATTATATACAGTATACAATATAAAAATACCTGTTGAATAACTGAAAAAAGCTGAAAAATTATCTCCCTTCAACAACCTTCTTCCCCCTCTCCTGCGGAATTATCCTCTTCTTACCATCAAATTCCCTCTTTAGTTCTTTTCCTTCAAACAGTCTATCCAAGAAAACAGCCAGGGCTGCGACCTCGGAATGTGGCTGGTTTCCAACCGCAACATTATAATCAACCAGAGAATAAATCTCAGATGGAACCTTCTTTCCACCAATTATCACTAATTTATCCCTATCGGAAGATTTTATCTTATCCATGCAGTCATTTATATTTACTCCGTACATCGTCAGATGAATTCTATCGCCATGAAATTCCTCAACAAATCTTTTCCAATCTTTAACAAAATTGATCTCAAGGTCACCCCCCCATTCATCGCAGACCATAGAAATACTTTTCACAATGTTTTTATCCAGAACATCAATAACAAGTTCATCGGCACCAAAGGCTCTCGCTACCAGAGCAATATGGGTACTTATCCTCTTGTCTCGGATAAACCGATGTCCAAGACGGAGAATAATAATCTTCATGTTTGATCTAAATTCTTATTGTCATTGCCTTATTTTCCCAAATCGTCTTATAGAGAAAAAGATTATGATAATAAAGATAATAAGAATAATTACCACCGCTAAGGTCATGAGTAATTGAAACATATCCTTCTCCTTTTTCTTCTCTTCAATATCCTTAAGAAGGGAATCACAAACCACTACCTTTTTGTAATCCTTCAGTTTTATGTAGATATTCTTAGATTCATTTGCATAGTATGTGGCATTTTCATACTTCTCAGATTTGTAGTATTCTTCGGCAATGGAATAGTATTCATCGGCCTTTATGTAACTTTCGGTTAAATTCTTTAATGAATTGCTCTTAGAAATTTCATCACTGAGATTCAATTCTTGATAGATTTCCAGAGCCTGTTCCAGGGATGCCAATGCATCTTTATATTCATGTAGTTGATATCTCTTATATGCTAGAGAATAGAAGTTGTCTGCAGCCCTTTTCTTTTTCTTCCTTTCTATTTCTGAAAATAAAAAATCACAGTCATCAATCCCTTTACTATAGTTCAATTCTACATATATCTCTTTTGCCCTTTCTAGGTAAATGGTTGAATTCTTGTAATCATCATTTGTATAGTGCCAATACGCCTCAGAATAGTATTTATGTGCCTCCTCGAGTTTTATTTCGTATTTTTTTCTTTCTATTTCCTGTATCAATCTATCACATTGTATGATATCATAGCTATATCCTATCTCGGCATATATCTCCATCGCCATTTGAGCATGGATCTTCGCATTCTCGTAATCCCCCTCATCAAGAGATTTCTTTGCAATCGAGTAGTATTCATCAGCCAGTTTTTTCTTGGCTTCTATCTCCCCTATTCTACTCTCACAGACCCGTATTATGTAACTACATCTTACAGCCCCCTCGGTATTATTTATATCTGTAAAGATTTCCAGAGCCTCTTTTGCTAAAGGTAGTGCACTGACACAGTCATCCTTGGGAGGAAGAAAAAAATTATTTGCCTCCAGATATTTCCTGTAAGCGGTCTGATTTTTTATATAGCTGTTATCTGTTTCTAGGACATATATCTTTTTTGCGGTATTGATAGCTAATTCATTTTCAGATAACAGAAGCATGGAAAGGATTCTATCATCTATAGAATATTCCCATTTAAAAGAACCATCAGAAGAAAATGCTTTTATATTATTCCCAACCGCTACCAGTACCTCAGTGGAGGTATCATTATCTATATCCGAAGCTCCTATATCAGCTATTTCTTTGAGATCTACTTTCCATCTACTTTTTCCATCGGGGTTAATAACATGAACGGCATCCCCATCAGTTGCAATAATCTCAGCCCTCCGATCATCATCTAAATCACCTGCATAAACCCTTGATACCCTCTTGTTTATTGGATAGACCCATTTAATGCCACCATCAATTAAATAAATGCTCTTATATGTCCCAGCAATTATCTCCATTCGTCCATCATTATCCACATCCGAAGTAAAAATATCATACACGCTACCATCTAACTCATATTTATTCATGACATTTCCATTTATACTAAAAACATAGACATTACCATCGGCGGAGGCTACCAAAATCTCTTTAATTCCATCATTGTCCATATCCGTGGATGTAATATCAGTAACAATGCCCGCAACATGGGTATATTTCCATCTCAACTTCTGTTTATGTGCACCAGATTCGGGGTCGGTCTCCCGCTCAATATAGGTGATGGGATTGATATTTATCTTTTCCCCCCTCACCTTAGAACCAAAAATCAGGTCAAGATCTTTATTATCGTTTATGTCATCAACATAGAGGATATAGATAGTCTCAACTACCGATGCGCACTCTGAAACCGCATATTTTCCCTTAACCCACGTGTTCCACAGAATTTCACCATTCTCATCAAAGACATTAACATAACTTTTACGACGGCCATAGGTGCATGCATAGAATTCCCTTTGCATATCCCGATCCAAATCTAAAGAATAGAGATCCTCTGCTCTTATGCAATAATCCCACTTATGCTTCAGTGGCTGATAGGATTTCGCCGATCCAAATTCTATGAGTCCAAGGATAATTGTAACCAAAAAAATCAGAGATAAGAATTTTCTCATATTACAGATTACATCAATTAATTATAAATACCCATAAATAATAAATACCTTACAGAATTACAGAACCTGGAGGATCTTTCTCTTACCCATGACATCCATATAAAGAACATTGCCCCCTTGAGATAACTCACCCTTCAGATCAGGTGGTTTTTCCAGTTCAAAGGTTTCGTAACTTTCCATATCCATAAGTTGGACCCTTTCCCCGATGATATTAAGAACCTGGGCTGTTCTCTTATCGATTATGGGAATTTCAATATTTTGTCCCACTGGACCCAGCATGCTTCTCTTCTGCCCATCAAATATCCCCACCGCGTCAATCCTTGCTTTTGCACCGCCATGCTTTCCAGGTTTTGAGTGCACAACCGAAGTCACCTTACATGGCTCATTATCAATTAAAACATACTTACCTACCTTTAGATCCTTTATCTGAGCAATCTTCTTCCCCATTTTTCTGCCTCAGTTCAATTAGTATTAAATTGTATTAGTTATTTTACATAGAAAATAAATAATTAAAGGATAATTAAAGGATAAAATGACCAGACCTTCATGGGATGAATACTTCCTGGGTATCGCAAGAGAGGTAGCAAAGAGGGCGACATGTAACAGGGGAAAGAATGGTTGTGTTGTGGTTAGAGATAAAAGGATTCTCACCACCGGCTATGTTGGATCTCCCTCTGGATTACCTCACTGTGATGATGTGGGTCATATGCTCAGGGATGTTATCCATCCAGATGGTTCTATAAGTAAGCATTGTGTTAGAACGATACATGCGGAGCAAAATGCCATCTGTCAGGCGGCAAGATTTGGCATATCTCTGGAAGGAGCCACCCTTTACTGTAAGATGGAACCCTGTTTTACATGTGCAAAGCTAATTGTAAATGTGGGAATAAAGCGAGTAGTCTGTGAAAAGAGATACCATGATGGGAAGGATACGAGGGAATTATTTAAAGAGGCGGGTATAAAATTTGATGTTTTGTCGGATGAGGTTGAGGAATATGAGGGGCAAAGGGGGCACCATCGGGAGATGTAATTATAGACTTTAATTCTCAGAATTTAATTCACTTAACTAAAAAAGCTAAACGAAGTGCTATAATGAAAATAGACATGACACTACAACTAAAGGACGTTCCCGGAATGTTGATCAGGGTATTGGAGCCTATCTCCAGTTATGGTGGGAATATCATTAGCGTTACGCATTCCAGAGGGGAAAAGGACTCCGTTTCTGTGCATATCTCCTTTCAGATAAGGGATCAATCCTCTCTAAATTTAATTAAAAAAGCATTGCAAAAGCAAAAAATGCACATATCCGAGATCAGGGTGGAGGGAAAGAAATATTACACAAAGAAGTCATTATCATTCATCTTGGTTGGACACGTCATCGATACAGATATTCAGGACACCATAGATAGGATAAATACTCTGGGTATGGTTTCAGATATCGATGTGGTGATGCCATCTCCAGAGCAAAAATCATCGGTAATGATGAATGTCGATATAGATGAAAGGGTGAATAGCGATTTTGTAGAATTGGTTGAAAAAATTTGCAGGGAAAAGAAATTTCTCCTGATAAGGTCATTGGATTGAAAAAGAGAAGGTTTAATTAGGTTTAAATTCATGGTGGGTTACGAAGTAACCCGCCATTTGATGTGGCTGACTTTCAGTCAGACACACACCCGAGCTTTTGCTCGGTTGTGTCAAACTTTATTAAAGTTTGTAAGAAATGAAAACCGCAAAATTGATTATCATTGGTTTTGGTGTGATTGGCAAAGGCTTTGTTAGGGTTCTTATTATGAAGCATAATGAAATTTTAAAGAATCATGACATTGATCTTAAGGTGGTTGCTATCTGTGAAATAGATGGTAGTTTGGTTAATGAAAAAGGGATTGACCTAGAATCTGCATTGAAATTGGCAGAAAAGGAGGAACTGAAAAAGCACAATGATTGGAGATCGATAAAGGGATTGGAGGTAATTGAAGAAATTGATGCAGATATAGTTCTGGAACTCACACCGGGAAATATAAAAAGTGGGGAGCCCGGACTGAGTCATATCATTTGTGCATTGGAAAATGGAAGGCATGTAGTGACTTCGAACAAGGCACCATTGGCATTGAGGTTTTCTCAACTACACAAACTGGCTGAAAAGAGGGGGGTTAAGTTAAGATATGAGGCCAGTGTTGGAGGGGCAATTCCCATCATAAATCTCTATAGGAATAACATGCAGATTAATAAGATTCACTCCATATATGGAATTCTCAATGGAACAAGCAATTTTATCCTAACAAAGATGTTTGAGGAGGATTTGGCCTTAGATATAGCATTGAAGGAGGCTCAAGAAATTGGTATTGCTGAGAAGGATCCCAGTTATGATATAAATGGCATCGATACTGGGGTAAAATTGGTGATACTGGCAAATTCCCTCATGGATAAAAAAATTTCATTTAGGGATGTAAAGATTACGGGGATAAAGGAAGTGACCCCAGAATCGGTAGAACTGGCAAAGAATCATGGCTTTGTAATAAAATTGATCGGGGATGTAAACAAACTGGAGGTCTCTCCACGGCTTGTTCCATTGGATCACCCACTGAATGTTTCCGGTACCTTGAATGCTATAATGCTGGATACGGATATAGCTGGAAGCATAATCCTGGTAGGTCACGGGGCTGGAAAGATCGAAACCGCAAGTTCCCTGTTTTCTGATGTCTTGGATATTCTGAGGTCATAGGGGCTACTCTTTTTATTAAAAATAACCAAAGTTTAACATCAATCTCCAAGAATTTTTGGGATGTTTTTGTTGATTATACCAAGAACCCCCATCGACCTATCTGGGGATATTCCAGGAATTCTCCTCAGATTTGAATAAGGGAATTTGGGTTATTTCTCCATCAGTTTCGCTCCCAATACACCACCGATTGCTCCAAAGATGGGATAAAGAACAATACGCATAACAAAGCCTATAATAATACTGTTGAGGTCTGGCTCCATACTCATCTCACTCATAGCCGAGGGTGGGACACCCATGCTTCTATACATATTCATCACAAGGTCCATCATTATCTGTGTAAACAAAAGAGATACGATGATGCCAACAAATGTTCCCACAACTGCAATCACGACCCCAGTCAGTGCCCCAACCAAAGCGCCATCTCTGAGGTCTACAGTTTTAATATCTTTCTTAAGAAGATAGACTGAAATCACACCAGCAATAATGATCCATAGACAGCAGAGACAGTTAAGTAGATTCAAAAAAGGTATTTCAGAGATAATACCAATCAAAATCCCAACCATTACAGCAGGTTTTAAAAGCTCGGCAATTTCGGTCATATTATCACCCCATAGATATTACATAGATATTAGATATGTTATGGTATTCTATTTAATGCATAAAAATTTAACCCCCAATGATAATCACAAAAATTTTTCTTGATTATCCTATGCCTATGGAATGTGCCGCCATCCCCAAGATGGAGGCAAAAAAGACAACAATAAACAAAATGTAAATAGCTATGAAGATTAGATATATCACCATAAGTGCTAAACCATATGCAACGCCCACAATACCCCCAATTCTTGTAAGTGATTTTTTCTCTATTCTCGACAGCAGATCAAAGAGGGCACCACTATAGCTTCCAGAGATAAAGGTTGCTGATAATAAGAATACACAATACAATAAAATCACTAAGATAATACCTAAGATTGGGATTATCATGGAAACGAAGAGGGTTGGTATAAATAATAGATACATAACCCCAAATATCCCCACCAAACCACCGCCCAAAAAATAGATAATCCCCAGGTCTTTACGAAAAGAACCCTCACCTCCGGTAAACCTACACAACAGCCTTACAACACCGGCAAATATGGTAAAGAAAATAAGAATGATAAGGAATATGCCAAGAATAATTGCTATATAACCTATAACTAACATCAAAAGACCAGCACCACCTGCAAGAAAACCACTTATGGGAATGTCTTTTTCAAATGAGGATATACCCCCAAGAAGAAGGAGCATAAGTACAATAAAAAGTATGATCAATGTAACAATCCCAACCGGCATACAATAACCCAAAATCAATGATTTTATGCCATCTGAAACATCGATATCCTCTATCTCGCTCAGGGTTTCATCTGGTCTCCTCAGTATATTAAACCAATTTGAGATAATCTTTGTTATTTTCATTTGGATTGATAAAGATATGTATGTATTTCATTTAAATGTATAAAAATATAACCTTCATATAAATAATAAGGCAATGAAGTCATCCCATCAATTCCATTATAAATTCAATAGGGATTAAATTCGTTGTGGGTCACAATGGAGATTCGGAGGGTAACTACCTTAGCATTTGCCGTCTCAGAAGAGAAGGAAAGGATGGCAGAGAAGAGATTTACGTCTGGAGCCAAGAAGATTCTGGCAGTAATCCCCAGGGAAAAGCCAGAGATAACGAAGGGTTACCTGCCCATGGCAAATTTCAAGCTCACCAGACCGGAGAGAGTCGGTAAAGGAATATTGCCCTCAACTACCTATGAGGTCAAGGAGAATCATTTTTACATCGATCTGAGTTATGGAGAACTCTATCATATAAAAGGACATAAAATAGAGCGATATGATTTATTAAATAAGATAATGGATATCTCCCCAGAATCTATAAGATCCTTGGGGCATTTGATGAGGTATGGTGAGACCCTGAAAGAGGATCTAAATCCTGATGTAGTACTGGAACTGGCACACCTCGGTTTGATAAAGATCTATAAGCCAGCATTCAAGGAGTTATTCACCTTAGTTGTGGATGATGTAACTGGAGAGCCAGAAGGAAGACACACCATAGTAAAGGAAAGGGTAAATATTAACTTTCACCTACCTAAATTTTCAGATCGAGGATATGACCTGTCTATTTTCTTAGATACCATTGATGAGATGGTTGAGCTCTATACCAAGAATCCCATTAAATATTCAATAGATAAAATCAGCACCATCCTCAAGGATTTATTTGATGCAGATGTAAGTCTTGAAGGGATAACATTTATGCCATATATACGCTGTGAATATCTTGGAAAGGGAATGCATAAGAGAATTCCAGAGATGTATTTTCCAGTTTGTTTTACCAAGAAAAAAGAAAAATACAGGAGGGGGATAAAGATAAAGCCCATATCTCTAAGTACAGAGATCGGTGCCAATGCAGCTATCCCAGTGGAGAGACCCACTATAGATTTTTCCGATGTAGCCGATTTGGATGATATAAAGGAGGAGATTAAGGAGGAGATTATTTATCCTATTCTGAGACCTGATCTCGCAAAAGAATTTGGGAGGAAGGGTGGTGGCGGGATTCTCCTCTATGGACCTCCCGGTTGTGGGAAGACCTATATTGCTAAAGCCACCATTGGGGAGTGTGGAGCATCTTTCTTTAATGTAAACATAAGTGACTTGATTGGTAAAGGATTTGAGGAGAGTGCCAAAGCCATACATGATATCTTCGAGCGAGCAAGCAGGAATGCCCCATCTATAATCTTTATAGATGAAATCGATGCCATAGGGGGTAAGAAAGACCCAAAGCAGGAGCATGCAGAGAGAATGCTCATAGATCAACTATTGATGGAGATAGATGGGGTAGAAAGTATGAAGGAGAATATATTATTTATTGCAGCCACTAATTCTCCATGGGCCATAGATCCGGCATTGAGGAGAGCTGAGAGATTCACCAAACAGTTATTTGTTCCACCACCAGATTTTAAGACCAGGGTTGAATTATTTAAGATTCATACAAGAGGTGAACCGCTCTCCTCAGATATAAACTTTGAGAAATTGGCAGAGTTGACGGAGGGCTATGCATCCTCTGATATAAAGGCAATTTGTGATTCTGCCGCCAAGATTCCCTGGGAGGAGGCCCTTCATGAGGGCATCGAAAGAAAGATTACTACCTCGGATTTTATAAAAGCCATCAGCAAGCAGAAATCATCTCTAATCCCCTGGTACAAGACAGCTTATAGGATGATAGAGAAGAGTGGGGAGATGGGCTTATATGAAGAATATTCACGGTATATACTTGAATATGGCTGCGGAGTGGATCAGGTTAAAAAACCACAGATCAGCTTTGAAGATGTTGGTAATCTAGAAGAGGTTAAGGAGGAGATAAGAAAATCCATAATATACCCCATGCTGAGACCGGACCTCGCCAAAAAATTTGGAAAGAGAACCGGTGGGGGATTCCTTCTTTATGGACCTCCAGGATGTGGAAAGACCTATATAGCAAAAGCTACCGCTGGTGAATGCAATGCGTCATTCTTTAATGTGAGTATTACCGACATACTGTCTCCAGAGAGAGGCAAGAGTGAGAAAAAGATCAGAGAGATATTCGAAAGAGCTAGTAGGAATACCCCGGCAATATTATTCTTTGATGAGATAGATGCCATTACTGGACGCAGGGATTTAATGGGAATAACCGAAACAAGACTGGTAAACGAATTTTTAACGGAGATGGATGGATTCAGAGAGACCAAGGGATTGATGGTGATAGCAGCAACTAATGCCCCATGGGCCATAGATCCAGCATTGAGGAGATCAGGAAGATTTACTGAGCAGATATTTCTCCCAGCGCCGAACTTTAATGCCAGGATTAAAATCTTCGAGATACATTGCAGGGGAAAACCGCTCTCCTCAGATATAAACTTTGAGAAGTTGGCAGAGTTGACGGAGGGCTATGCATCCTCTGATATAAAGGCAATTTGTGATTCTGCTTCCGAGATTCCCTGGGAGGAGGCCATTCATGAAGGCATAGAAAGAGAGATTACCATGGATGATTTCTTAAAAGCCATTAAAAAACGAAAATCCTCTCTAATCCCCTGGATTAATATGGCTAAAAGGGAGATAGAGAAGAGCGGAGAAGAATCGATATATAAAGATCTCTACGCATTTGTGTCAGAATTCAAAACATATGAGGAGGAAGAATTTAAAAAGATTCTAAGGAAAGAAAAGATTAGATTAACCACCAGAGAAGATGAGGAATTGAGGCGCATGGAGAGGGAGAAAAAGGATCTGGAAGACAAAATAGAAATGGCTAAGCATAAATATTACAGAAGAGAGATTGCGCCAGAAAGTGTTAGAAATATTATTGAGGATTATGAAAAACAAATTATCGAACTGGATGTAGAGATAAATAAACTGAGATCTAAGGAAAAAGAAGGTAAATAATTACATCTTCTCATACCTCTCCATAACCATTTCCCATGTGGGGAGATTTGTCTGACATCCCCATTTCTCAACTATAAATGACGCGGTAGCGTTTGCAATCTTTACGGAATCATAGATATCAAAGTTTTTCAATCGTCCCGCTATAAATCCGGCATTAAAGGCATCCCCCGCACCTGAGCTATCAACCACATTGGTCTTGAAGGATGAAACATTTACTTCTGCCTCTTTGGAATATATATTACATCCATTATTACCTCTTGTTATGAGAAAAACCTTGGGTCCAAGCGTTTTCCTGAGATTAAAGCCCAGCTTCTTCAAATATTGCAATTCGTGGTGATTCAAAACCAGAACATTGGTATTCTTCAATATCCTATAAAAATTTTCTGGTATGTCCTTGAATTTGAATACACCATATCCTGGATTATAGACCAAGAATTTATTTCTGCACATGCTGGCTACCTTTCTCTGTAACTTTAAATAGGTACGGGCCATAAAAACACATCCAACCCCCTTGATCAAATCCCTATTTATCCCTAAATCCTTTTCCGCATCTAAGTCATTCAATCTCTCGGTCACTCCCTTATAAAAAAAACTGATCTGCTCACCATCCCGCTTGAAGAACAAGGATCTGGTAGTATCACCAAAGATCCCCTTCAAAAATAATATAATCCCAAAATTCTGCATATATTTTCTATAATCCTCGGCGTCCGTTCCAATAACACTTACTAGGCCCGTCTTTAGCCCAAGAGCCCTTGAAACTACCGCCGTGTTAGCACCCATTCCACCATAGAATTGCCTGAATTTTATCACCTCTGAGGCATTATTCAGTCTGGGGATCTTGTCAACCTCATAGAAATGATCAATTGCTATATCCCCAAAGACAAGAACATCTATGCCATTTTTTCCATTTTCCATATATTCTATTAAGAATCCTGAGATTAAAACATTCTCGATCTCGGTCACGTTTTTTGCATGAACTTCTTAACTACTCCCTTCCTAAATTTTTCTTTCTTCTTTTCTCTGGTATCTATATAAACATCAACTATGCTCTTAATACCCTCCGCGGTTCTAACTATAATGCTTCCCCTATAGGATTTCCTTTTTATATCTTCCTTGGGATTGATGCTTATTTTGACTACCTTCTCCTCTCCCTTTTCTAATCTGAAGAGATTCTCACTATAGTTTACATATATCCCCGCCGAGAGTAGGTCTTCATCATATATTATGACCTTGGAGAGAGGGGTATATCCCTCATTTCTTATAGCAATGTCTACCGTTTCTGTCTCACCTGGTGGGACATTTACAATGAGGTCGGATACTGGCCTGGGAGGCAAGGTTACTGTAAGCATCTTCTTTTTCTTTTGTGGAATTACCTTAGATGGTACCCTGGGTGGGATACTAGTTATTCTTTCTCTCATTAATGGTCTCTTTTCTGGTACTGGTTTAATATAAGGAGTCCTTGCTTTCACCCCCTCTCTAGTAACCCTGAATCCGTATTCTTTCATAACAAATTCTTCTACCGATATCCCTCTCCTCCTTGCACCACGAATGAGTGATCTATAGAGCCTTTTATTTTTTTGTATTTTTTCTACTGGTATTTCTCCCCTCATATCTGCCATTTCTCTTAATCTGGGTTTAATCTCCTCTTTTGGTAGCTCTTTCTCAGGTATAGCCTCATAGCCTCTCAAGCCAACAACTGCCCCTGGTTCTTCCTCCTCAATCCTTTTCTCCTTTAATGGTTGTATGAAAATCGTGGGCAATACTAAGAACGCAGTAAACCAGTTTATTAATCCGAAGACGATTAAAGGGGATATTATTAGGAGCAGGGTTCCAGATATGTTTATAATGTTAGAAATTTCTGGGATAAGAGCAAGAATAGCATTCCCACCTACTGCAATGACAATAAGAGCAATTGCATATCCCACCGGGAGGAATATCCAGAACAGTAACTGTTTTAAAAGTATCCTGCCTATGCTTTCGGTTAGATAGAAAAATGAGAAGAATACCGCCACGGGAAAGATTACTGCCAATAGAATTATCAAGAGGTATCTTAATAACAAGACTGCAAATACAGCTATAGAAAATAAAACTGTTAATATTAAAAATGGTATGCTTATTGCTACATCGATGAGCATGAACCTCGTCATTTGAGACTGGAAATAGTCTATGGTGGCTTTATGCATGCTGGTAAAATCTCCAGTATATTGTTTCAATATCTCTGAGGTTATGGTATTGGAAGTATTAAGCATGAGTTGGATTATCTCTACCGATAAAGAAATAATAGCCATGCCAATTATCAATTTTAAAAGCATTGACTTTGCCTTGGATCTGCCTCGTGGAGAACCAGAGAAGAATATCAGATAGAAGCCAACAGAAATGATACCAAAGACAAAAACCGGCTGTAGGAGGAAGATAAAGAAATTTATAAATCCTTCTATTTTGGGGTCTGTTAGTGGTGGATCATTCAGTAAGGATTCATCAATATTTGTGTAAGTAGCATCCCTCAATTCATTAACCTTGGATGTGACCATCGAGGCAATTATTACCCTTCTTATGGTCTCTGTCAAGGATTTCTCTATGGTATCTGCTATGGATTTAAGAAATTCATCCAGTCTACTTTCTTCTACTGCTGCCGTCACTAAGGAAATCAGCAATAGTGATACTAATACAAATATCAATATCCTTTTCATTATCCTATTTTTCAACCTCACTTTTTAGTTCAACATAGCCTTCTTCTCTATTTGTTCCTTTTACCCCCGTTCTCCCAAAGTATGAGATTACCCTACGTACGGGTTGAATAAAGAGAAGGGTAGCAATTCCCGGCCCTATCCAATTCATCAAAGCTATTGTTACGAGGGGTGCAAATATTAATAATAGTAAAGAAACTACTATGATGAATGCCCCCATTTCTGGAACTGGTGATATGGATATGGTAGAATAGGTAATCCAGGTTGAGATTAAAACTAAAGATTCCACTATTGGCACCAGGGCCCAGAGGAATGTCTGCTTTATTATCACCCCACCTATTTTTTTAGTGGGGTAAAAAGAATAGAGAAGAACGGTAAATGGGAAGAATACTGTAAAAAGGATGATCATAAGGTATCTAACTGCCAATACAACTAAAACTGCTATGGGTAGCATTATCGAAATAAATAAAAATGGAACGCCAACCATGGGTTCAAAGAAGGTTATGGTAAGGAAGTAATTGGTAAAGAATGTGATGCCAATTCTAAAGATATTGGTGTCCAGATCTGGAACAAAAGAGAATAAGAGGGAACTGATAGAATGTATTATCTGAAGGATAGCTTGTATTATGGGTAAGGTTAATGTTATTAGGCCTATACCTATGATCAATTTTATCAGGGTAGATTTTGCTCTGGCTCTGCCTCTCGGAGATCCTACCACAAATAACATATACATCCCAGTAAGTAGGATAGCAATTCCATACAATGGTTGAAGAAGAAGGATGAAATAATTCAAAAGACCGATCACCGTGGCATTCTGTAAAGGGGGATCTAAAAGGATAAATGCAATTAGGTTATTACAAAAATCCTCCATGATAATATCTATCTTTGTTGAGATCTGATGACAGAAGTAGACCCTCCTGGAAAGTTCCATCCACATCTTTGGATGCTCATTTTTCATCTGTTCTGTGATCTCCTTTATCTCTTGTAAATACTCATCTGGAATATCCCACCCCTCAGGTTCATGAGCGGATACCAGAAATAGAAAAAGATTTAACGCTAAGATTGAGATTAATGCCATAGTTAATTTTTTTCTCATCTTCTTTTTTTCCATTTTAATTCTCTAAGGTAAAAATCCCCTAAATGATCTTGCTACAACGAATGGAGTGAACATTAATATAATTATCCCGGCAATTTCCATGGCAAGAATTATGGTATCTGAGATGTCCATTGTTCTTATAACATCTGTAATGCTTATACCGATAGCTACCGTAATGAATACCAAAGCCATCGCAACCTGCGCCAGCGTCCAGAGGATGGTCTGTTCTAAGAGTAATCTCCCTATGCCCCTGGAAGATAAAAAGGAATAAAGCAAAATACTCAGGGGAAAGATAGATGCCAAGACCATTACTATGAAATATCTCAATTTTAGGATAAGGATCGTTACTTCCAATAACAAGTAAGAAAGTAGCAGGAAGGGCATGGCGGGTCTTTCTACCCCCATGGGTGTTTCCATAGGATTGGAGTCACTACCTATGATATCCTTAGCCATGTTAAGCAGATATTCACTCGTCCTGGTAAAGTATTTCTCAGAATTTTCTGGTGCATGCGTCAGTATATTTTGAGTGATTGAATGGGAAAATGAAAAGAAGAGCATGAGAATGTATGGGGAAACGGAGATGAGAGCCATGGCAAAGATCATCATCATAAAAGCATTTTTAGCCTTCGCCCTTCCGGTTGGAGAGCCAGAGAGGAATATCAGGTATATCCCGGTAATTATTATTCCCGTAACACACAATGGTTGTAGAATCTCAATAAAAAGATTCATCACCCCTCTAATCTCTGATATATGAAGTGGGGGATTCTTTAAGATTATCTCCTTTATGTTTTTGAATATATCTATCCTTTCCTTGATCAAATTTTCGTAATTCTTGGCAATGACATACCTCCTGGTCGCTTCTATAGCCTCCTCCACCCATGCTCCAAAGAATCCGCAAACGGTTGTTGTGAGTAATAGCATCAATATTGCTATACTTCCTATGATGATTAAATTCTTCCTCATTTTATCTTCATTTTAAGGTAAAAATCTTCTTATCAAAAATAGGATGATTAAGGGGGATATTACGATCAATAAAAATACTATTATCCCGGCTATAATCCTCAGATCCCCGTGGAGTCCCATAACCGAGATCCCGAGATTGGTGATAACTATCAATGTTGCAAAAACTACCTGCATAAATGTCCAGATAAGCGTTTGTTCCAGCATAATCCTCCCTGCGGGTCTGGAAAAATTAAATGTATACAGAAAGATGGATATTGGAAATATTAGCGTGAATAAAACCAAGATAAGATACCTCAAAGCCAAGATGATAAATGGCCCCAGGGTTATGGTGAATATAAGTAGAAAGAATATATGTCCGGCTTCTAAACTCACCAGGGTTGCACTATCAAAGAGTAACATAGACTGCTTAGTAACATCTGAAAATATCTGAGTTATTCCTACCGGACTCCTCTTCAATATTTCTTCTGTAATGGAGTAAGAGATATTAAAGAGTAATTGCAGTATCACAAATGAAAGAGAAACCACAAACATGCTTATAATCAATCTAGGCAATAGATTTCTGGCGTAGATCCTGCCCTTTATGGATCCAGAGAGGAATATCAGGTAGATTCCGGTGATTAAAATTGCTGTAACATACAATGGTTGAAGAATCCCGATTACAGAGTTCAGAATCCTTGAAATATTTTCATGCCCCAAGGGTGGATTCCAGAGGATAAAATCTTCAAGATCATCATATATCCCCATTATATTTGACACCACCCAGTGCATTATGTCTATGAAGATTGTTCTCCACCCCAATTCTATCCTCTCCTGATTCATAGCCCTTTCCCCCATTGCAGATGATGACGTGGAGAGGATAAGTGCTATTGCTACGAATGATACTAATTTTATTGCTTTGTTTTTCATTCTTTCATATCTTGAGTGTAATGTGGTCTGGGGGTTCAAAGAAACTCAAAACTCTTTTAGAGTTTTGGTTTCCAAAATTCTTTCGGAATTTTGAGAACCCCCCCAATCACGTTGTGATGATCAACCTTTCTGAAGTTGTTATGGCAAAAAATTTTTGAAAAAACTTACTGTGATGAGTGGAACTACTACCAACATCAATATCCCGGCAATTTCTATTATAATCTTTAGTTCGTTATATGGAAGCAGGGAGATTATTGCAACTACAGAGATTAATGCTACCGACTCGGTTACCTGAACGGAGGTCCACAGTAGGGTCTGTTCTAAGAGTAATCTTCCTATCCCCCTCGTTGGTAAAAAGAGATAGAGGAAAATGGTGAGGGGGAGGATCATGGTGAAGAGGGTAACTGCCAGATATCTGATGGAAATGATGATCAAAGGTAAAGAAAGTATTAACAGGGCTAAAAAGAGAAAGGCTATAGAAGCTTCTAACGAAAACCAAGAAAAATCTTGGAATTTTGACATAAAATAATCTATGGGATTCATTTCCCCTTCTGGATTCAGTACCTGCATTGGATCTCCATGCCACAGAGATAACACAGATGAAGTCAAGCTTCCTGAAATATAGAGCAATGGATTCATTAGATGCGGGGCAAGTAGTACCAAGACCATCCCCATTACCACATGAGGCAGCATAGATTTTGCTCTAGCCCTGCCCACGGGAGAGCCGGAAAAGAACATCAGATAGAGACCAATGACGATTATAGCAGAGATGTAGAGTGATCCCATGACATATATCAGAAAATTTGTAATTCCCAATAACTCCGGATGGAATGGATCGGGATTCATCTCCAGGATTTGTATAAATCTGTTATGGTACAAATCTTTCAGGGAATCTAGGGAATTTTTGTTGATCTCAGAAAACATGGATCTGGAGATCAGATCTAAGAGCTCTGAAACGTATCCTGCACCACCTATAAATGCCAACACAGTTTGACTTAAGGGGAAGAGTATCAACCCCGTGACGATAATTTTCTGTTTTGGTTTCATCTTCTAATGAACCTTAAATAGACTATTACAATGATTATTAACATTATTAACAACAACATGTAATCCGGATATCTTATCCCACAATCTGGGTCTTCTCCTTCCTTGCAATCTGGATCACAGATGTCATCCTTCAATGCATCACAATAATTATCTAATGAACCAGAGGGACAATCCTGAGGACAATTAAGATAGTTTTCCATCTTTACCTCGCAGGTCCCATCTCTATTGCAGAAGCAATCTACATCCTCGCTCCGAGAACAATCTGGATCGCAGACCAGATCCTGGAGACCATCGCAGTATCCATCTCCAGAGCCAGATGGACAATCTTCCGGACAATTTTCATAATTTTCCCTTGGGTCACAGATGCCGTCTTTATTGCAAATTTCTCTGACAAAAATTTCTATCGATGCCCTCTCCATTACCCTGTTGGCGTCGATAACCTCCAACGCAATTTCGTGTTTTCCGGGTGATATAGATTCGATTTTTTCTATCTTCTTACCATCCAATGTCCATTGATAGTTGTAGGGTTCCCTGCCCCCAGACAGAGAAGCGATAAGATTTATGGAATCGCCTTCTGTATAGAGTTCATCACTTCTGGGCGAGGCTATGGAGACACTTAACGGTGGCTCTTTACTATGTTCGATGAAAATATATACACTATGCTTTTTCATATTATTATTTCTATCCTTAACGATGAGCGTGATCTTATGTAGGCCCAATGGAAGTCTTGCGGAGAAGATTTTCTCATTTCCTATTATAATATTATCGGATAGCCATTCATAGGTGTAGGGTTCTATTCCGCCAGTTACTTGGGCCGAGAAATTAATTGGTTGATTCTCTTTATAAGTAGTTTCGGCCAAGGGGGATTTAATCTTCACCTGTAATGGTTTGGGGATAATTCTGATACTTATACTATCGGTAGCCTCCTTACTATCTCTGCTTACCTTTAACACTATGTTATGAATTCCCAGGGAAAGATTTTTCAAGGAGATAAATCTTTTTCTACCTAAAATGCCATCCTTGTTGGATTTCCAGAGATAGTTATAAGTTCCTTTATATATGCCTTCATCGGCAATGGAGTTAAATAGAATTGTCTCCCCAAGTTGAAATATCTCTCCATCGGAAGGCGATAAGATCTTGGCTTTTAATCTTCCAATAGTATAGCTATAGTGAGTGCCACAGTAACTGACATCTACGTTATGAATACCCCTGGTGAAAGATGACAATTGACTACTGGTACAACTCACGGATTCAGATTCTTGAGGATATAGGGTTAATGTTAAATTTTCTTCACATAAAATTACTTTACCATCTATCTCAATGATTACCCTATCTGTGCAGATGGTATCCTTCTCATTTTTTACACTACAATCGAGTTTTATGTCTGGAAAATCCGTTCTGGTTATCTCTTGGATCTCAGAAAAGACCATAAAAGAACATCCATAGATGATGATAAATGCTATCAATAATTCTAACATTGATTTCATCTTATTTTTTACCTCTAATTTCATCCCACATACCATACAGGTCTAGTCTGCCCTCCGTAAACCATTTATATGAAAATGCCAATAGAACCAAGATAATTACCAAGAGGAGAACATCTGGGGACAAAAACCACCATAAAATATCCAGGGAGCTAACACTGAGGTAGAACGCTTTTGTTAGGTGTTGATATCCATCATCATAGATTATCCTAACAACTGAGTCGTGATTTCCTATATCAAAATTGAATTCTATCTCTCCATTCTCATCCGTAGTGAGTATTTCTGAGATACCGTAACCCGGAACCTCAACGAGGATATTCCGATTAGGGACAGTCTCATTAGTAATGGCATCTATTAATGTTATATTAATTCTAACGTTACTTCCAGCTGGAATATCATAAGGACCAGGGTTTACCGTATAGTTAATTTTTTTATGATTATGTATGGTGACATTAATGTGAAGATTCTTCCCATCTCTTGGTGGGAATAGGGGGAAGGTCTGTTTCTTGGTATCATTTCTGAAATGGGTAAAGACAACAACGCTGGCATTTTTAAGATCATCATAGTCAAGTGGGTAGGGGAATGGCATGGCTGTAAAATTAATTATATAAATCCCTTTAACACCCTCTCCAGAGATCCCGGTACCTTTGAACCAGTTAGCAATATTTAATACATACATCCTATTATCACAAGAATCTGGATCGAGGAATCTGGAATAAGAATTATCAAAGACCATTCTCCCACCACCCCCTTGATCCATAATCAGGATCATGGGATAATTTAATCCCCGAGGATCACCCCTGGCAATTATCTGTATCAGTATATTTGATGTACTGATAGCGGCATCATCATCGGTTGCGGATAATCTGGTTATATTCCCCTTCAGTGGATTATAAGCAATGAATTCCGGTTCAATACAGCCAGTGGGGATTCCAGAAAGCCCATATTTCATATCCACACCAAATTTATCAGAAATGTTATTCCTTCCAGAGATCAGAATATTGCCCCCCCTTTGCTGATAGTTAGCTATTGCGTTGATCTCAGATCCACTTAGTTGAGTATTCCCAAGTTCGTCGATAAACCAAAATTGTCCATAATCAGATAACAAGCCTTCGGTTATCCTCTCATCCCCAGAGATGATATCTACCTTGTAACCTTCATCCTCCAAGATATTAACTAAGGTGGTGGGCTCATCTCCAGTATAATAGATCAATATCCTTGAAAGTTTTTCCGGGGATAATTTTGATCTCATGATGTGGATAACATTTCCGGAGAGATCCCCGGTGGATAGCGTATTTGGCCCGCTTCTGTCCACTGCTTTTAAATCACTTGTCTCAAAGGTAGTGAGATCCACGAAATCGTAATAAATGACTTCATCCTCATGGAAGGTTCTATCAGAGGTACATGGAAATTTGTAGCTGTGTCCCTTTGGAGGAAGACAAACGCAGTCCGTTCTCTTGTATTTGTTGCCATTTTCATCTATACAGGTGACATCTGTTATATCATCCTCTGGGCACGTGCAATCCAGGGGGCATATCTTTCTGCATTGCTCTGGATAATTAAATTCCTTATTCTCGTAACCATAACCATCAACAAATGTGTATGTCTTTTTTTCTGGCCCACTGGCGAATTTTTTTCTGTACAATTCGTGTTTCACAGGATAGATCAAAGAGAGATGCTCTATACTGGAATTCCCCATATTCAGGATAATCCTATTGGAGATATCTGGATCAACGGTAATATTTATTATACCCTTAACCTTTATCAACCCATCTTCAATATTCTGTATATCCCCCTCTATACTCAGATTTATGTCATCTAAGAGTTCTTTGTGAACTAATGAAGGGCCCTTTTCCTCGCAGTGAATGGATATATCATCACCCATGCTTCCAGAGACATCACTAATCAAGATGGTATTATTGACATTCTCAGCTAATTTCTTATAGATGTCTGTGAGAAGATTGGCGCATTCTATCTTATAGAATTTTCCATTTGTAATCTTTGCTATCTCCTCAAGAAGTTCCTCGTCTGCAGTATTTCCCAGGGCTAAGGTGTGTATTACGATACCATTACTTGCAGCTATCCTCGCCTGCTGCTTTGCCTGTTCTTTACTTATATTCTCTGAACATCTAATATCTTCAACCTGATCTATGCATTGGGGAAGACAAGCAGTAGACTTGCCATCCGACATAAGTATCATATACCTCTGACCAGGTGGTTGATCTTCTATCAATTCTATCCCCCTCTTCAATCCGCCGGGTATACAAGTACCCCACAATGGTCTATATTTTCTCACCTCATCGTATAGTAATCTTTCGTTGCTCGTTAATGGCAATTCTGAGTATATGCCCAGAGGACAATGTGGCGCCTCCCAAGACCAGTAACAGCTGAATGCCACCATACCTATCTTATTTCCCCTTTCCAGTGATTCCTGAATAAAACCAATAATTGCTTCTTTAAGGGCGTCGATCTGAGGCTCAGATATATCAATGACACCACCCCATGTATCGCTTATACTCTCTTTAGTATTTATAGTTCTACCAGCTACCCCCAGAGATGTTTCAAATTCCTCCTCTATACCAGCCTTGAATTCCGTGGCATTTTCAGAGAGATTATATCTCAGAGTAATATCCTGATTGATGGTGAATTGTTTTCTATTATTAGCAACTTTATACAAAATTTTTGTAATATACTCCCCTTTTTCTTCATCCTTTTCAAATGTTACACTATCTCTAGGTATTTCGAAGGGTAAATTTCCAGAACTAATTATCTTTATAGCACCATTATCGATTATCCATTCATTGGCTTTAGTCTTATTTACACTGAGATTACCCTCATATATCTCACTGTTAGGAATTACTATTTTAATTGTATTCTCAACACCTTCCCCAAAATATGCCAGAATACAGTCCCCTCTTCTACAATCACAAAATGGTGCACAGGGCCTGCAACATTCCCAGTAGCATGAAGGCTCTCTTCTAAATCCACCTCCCGCGTATAATTCTCCCATACCCGTTCTGGTCCAATTTATCCCGTTTCTACTATCTGAAAGAAACGGCGTTACAGTGAATATCTTGGCCCATACACTCCTGAACAATTTGTTATCAAAATTATGATCGCAATAAATCTCTGGTTTCAGAACCTTTTTTGGAACATCATCTGGGATTTCCTTTATCTCCACATTTCTGTTCCAATTTCCAATGGAAGTAAGATATTCCTCCGTTATCTTGTCCAATGATCTTGGCTCAGACTCAGAGGTTCCAGATTTCGCGGTAAATGAATACCAGGGATAATTTATCACAGAAGTAGAAAGACTGGATTTCTGATGACACCATGGCGTGTCTTTTAAGGGGGTTCTATAGCAGAAAAGATAATCAACATAGGGTCTACTGTACATATATTCATATTTTTTGTAGATACAATCGTAATAATCACTAACCCGACTACATCTTGGACAACATGTACATATATCATCGGGATCACAAGGACAATTACACCTGGGATCATTGCAATCCTGATAGCAATCCATGACCTCCGGAATCCTGTGAAAGCATTCCCTCTCCAACAATAGATTAACTGCCTCTGCATAATTTATTGTATCCACAATAACCGTACTCTTAGTCTGATCCTTGCTTCTAATCAATTGCTCAGCAAGGAAGTATTTTGTAAAGCCAGAGCAATTAAGGGTAAAGTTTTCATACATGCTATTGGAGAGGTCACTTACTAATACGGCATTACCGTCAATTCTCTCAGCTAATTCTCTGTAGATATCATCTAAAGATTTGACACAAGATACCTTGTAGAACTCTCCCCCGGTTAAGGTAGCTATTCTGGTAAGGGTGGTCTCGTATGCCGCTTCACCTAAAGCGATGGTATGGATCCTGATACCTTCATCGGCTGCTGTTCGAGCGGCCTCCAATGCATCTTTTCCAGAGATATGGGATCTATGGGTTTCTGTTCCATCCGACATCAATATCATATCCTTCCCCCCACCTCTCTCCAGCATCAATCTTGCCGCATCTATACCGCAGGCAATACAGGTCCAGCATAGTGCCTGATATTGATCTATCTGCTGATGCAATGCCTCTGCATCATCTGTTATATCAAGCTGGAATGGGATACATTTCCCACTCCTAAATATTCCCATCTCCTCATACCAGATGCACCATTCAAAAGGGAAGGGATTGGCACATACTTTTTCAGGTATTGGACGTGTACCCTCACCACTGAATGCTACCAATCCCACTTTATTACCCCTTTGCAAAGAAACATTAACAAAGCCGTGAGCTGCCCGTTTAAGTGCATCTATCTTGTGGATATTTATATTCCTCTTTTTTTGGGTGGTATACCTTCCAGTCTCTATAAACCAGTATTTTGTTATCTCATCGTTATAGATGAAATCCACTGGTTGATATTCATTACTGTCTATGGCTGCAATGGCAATAGAATTCTCATCGATAATATTTTCACAGATGATATAGGTAAAATTTTTCAGGATATCATGTACATTTTCTCTTTGTGGATTCCAGATTACTCTTTTAAAACTGCTAAGATCCCCTTCAAGTATCTCACAGTTTGAATTGTTCACTATTATATAATTACAATAGGGACAGCATTCTGCAGAATAGCCGTTGAATCCCGATTCCTCTTCGGTGAGTTTTTTACTTTCTATTCTCACCGCAATAGGGACATATTCATAGGTATTATAGAGCATTATTGGAGTGCAGTTAGAAAGTTCAGAAACGGAGATCTTAAGGCATCTCTCAGTTGAATTCTGATAACTTGTGTCTTGTGCCCAGGCACAGAATTCAAAGATGCCTTCTTCCTCGAATTTCCTTTTAAAACACGGCTCTGTAAGACAGATACAGGTAGTGGAGGAACATTTTTCTAGCCCAGTACATTGACACTCTTTTATATCCCCAGTAGATTTGTCCTTAAGATAGAGTTTTGTTACACCCAAATCATCCTCGGCTTCTATAACGAAATTAACAATACCGTCCACAGAAACGGTTTTGGGCATGGCATCAAAGATAACTATCTCCGGTGGTTGATCTGGAACGAATGTTATTTGAATACATCTCCGAGTTGAATTCTGATTCCCCGTATCCTTAGCTAGGGCACAGAATTCAAATCTTCCAGTTGATCCACTGCTGTATTCAATTTCCTTAGAACACGTCAGATTTCCATCACAATTTTTAGTGATAGTAACAGTAGGCATAGAAAAAGATATATTACTCACTCCCAGGTCGTCGGTAGCAATAGCTGTGATCTTTACCATATCATTGATAAGAACTATGGTAGAGTTAGAATAGAGATCGGTAATCTGTGGTGGATCGTCTACCTGAGCAGATACAAATACACAGATAGTAAGGAAAAACAGAGATACTAACACTATATGTGTTAATCTAAAAATTTTCATCTTGTTTTCATTTATATAATCTTTCTCGGATTAAAATAAATATACAATGAACATCAGAAATTTCATCTCATTTTTTACTCTAATTTTTCTATTGTCCATATTAGTTGCAGCGGAAGATGAAACGATGGAAGAAATTTCTTATGCATTACCCTCTTATATCACGGAGCTGATATGCCTCCTCCTCTGGGTCATGCCTTCTCTCTTAGTCTTATTGATAATGTTGGGTGGTTTTTTCTATATGTTTGGAGATCCTGTAAGAAGGAATCAGGGCAAGGGCATAATTGTTAATGCAATTCTGGGCCTTATAATTTTTATGGGATTGATCAGTCTAACTGCCATAGTCTCAAAAATGGATTTGAACCAGTGTCGGGATGCTGTATCACTGGGAAATAGAGACCCCATAGCTGATGCCAGGGTTAATAATAAACCACATCCCATAGTATATAAATTTACCTATCTAACAAGAGAACATAATACAGCATATTTTGATGCCTCTAAATCAAGAGATCACGATGGGAGAATAGTAGAATACAAATGGAACTTCGGTGATGGAACCACCGGAAGCGGAATTTCAACACAGCACAGATATACCAGAGAAGGCACTTACTATGCTAGTTTAATCGTTAGGGATAATGAAGGCAAGGAATCGCTTCCAAGTATTGTAGAAATTATTGTAAATAAACCCATTGAGGCACATATCGGAGAAAATGAATAAATCTATTTTAATTTTTATGCTGATGGTTTTGATAAGCAATGCCATAAATGTAACCGGAGATGTTGTTATATCCTCAGATAAGGATAATAATTATATCCTTCAAATTCCAGGGGAGAGTATCACATTTACCGGTGAAGCTAAGTACGGAATACCCTGTTACGAAGAGCCACATTATAGATATACATGGAAATCCAGTCTGGATGGATGGTTATCCAATTCACAAACATTTACGATGAATGCAACCTCACTTTCTCTTGGAAAACATAACATTACCCTAATCGTCAGAGATTGTGCTGGCTCAAGTGATGTTGCTTCCACAGAGCTTTTTGTGGTTAAGCCATTAAATGCTACTATAGTGAACATAAAACAAGCCGAGGGCTGTGGGATAGTGAGAAGATTCTCAGATAATTCTCTGATAAAAGAGATCGAATTCCCGCCGGGAGGTGGATCAAATTCCGATGCAAAGATCAAACTCCCTATGGGGAAGGAGGTGTGTGATGCGAGTTTTAATATTGATACAGGATTCATTGCCATCAAGAATGTGGAGCTGGTATTTGTGGTTGATTCTTCTCCAAGCATGAATAATACCTGGAGGTCTCTATGTGATGTGATTGAGAATATTACCCTGAATCTAACGCGTAGAGGTTTCAGGGTGAAGAGGACTATCTATGCTTTAAATGAGGATCCGGGTTATAAATGCGTAGATTATGTTATAAATTCCACGCAGTTGGATAATTCTATCGTTGCTATGGATAATGGTCTTGTATGGATTCCAAATGCATATTCACATGCATGGACAGTGGGGATCTATTGGGTAGCAAAGAATCGTTCTTGGACCGGTGCCAGGCACATAGTCTTTCCTATCAGCAATGATATAGCAACCAGTGACCCAGATTTAGCAGTAGAAATAGCTGCAAATGCGGCAAATGAAAAAAACATTGAAGTCTATGGGCTATGGACAATTCCATTATCAGATCCGAATGTTCCAAATTACATGATCAAGATATCCTCACTAACTGATGGAAAATCAACCCATGCTGGGGGTATACCAGAATTTTATAGGGCTATTTTCAATGCGGTTTTGGGACCAGTTGCCCATCTCGAACTGAATATTGGTAGTGATGCCATAATTGAGTGGGAAGATCCGGAATTTAGAGAAAGGGTTAAAATTTCCAAGTTCAATACAATGCCCAGGATAACAAGAGAATTAACAAGATTGCTGAGGGATTGTAACTGCTTTGGTTGTAGAATCGAAGATGGGGAATGTATAATTGATCTTAAATTAACAGCAACTCCTGAAATAGACATAAATCTTACCGATCTTTATATTCAATACTGTGATACGGAAAATTGCCCTTCCTGTATTATAAATTTTACAGGAAAAGCCAGTGGCGGATTACCTCCATACAAGGTCAGATGGAGATCATCCGGTGGGGGAGTACTGGAGGAGGGCATTATCGATGAATACTATATAGCGAAAGATTCTGGCGAATACAACCTGGTTGCAACACCACCACTGTTAGCTACAACATCAAAATTACCTTCTGTTTCAAGCAGTCTACACAACATCACCTTCGAGGTTGAAGATTCACTGGGTTTGAAGGCATTTGATAAAAGGAACAATGTCCAAATACTTTGGTGTTGTGCCATCAACACCCCCTGTACTAAACCCTGGCCAGGAAGACAGGGGAATATCGTTTGTACGGGAAATGAGGAGAGCTATGCCTGTGATATATATGAGGTGTGCCATCCCAAGCTCTGGTCAATTGCCAGGGAAGCTGTTCGATGTTGTAAGAACAATTGTATTGGAGAATGTCATCCATTCTGTAGAATTGCCTATGAGGAGGGTAGAAGACTGGGATTAAAAGATGGAGAGATAACCTCGGAGAGTTTTGAAGGATTAAAGATGTGTGAAGGTCTTTATATTATCTATGGCTTAGGTTCCGCCGCCACTATTATGGAGGATTACTTCTGGCCTGAGATCTGTTGTAGTGGGGATGAATATTGTATAGAGGGGGGGAAATGCTGCATATCAGATCTTAAATGGTGCAGATGTAGAGACAGAATTTATAATAAAAATGTTTTGGCACTCCCATGCGTTGATTATGTATCAGAGAGTTCAGTGGCTTGGGCATCCGATGTAGCTATGAATAAAAACACCTGTAGACTGGCTGATCTGCCAGCACACGCCAGTATCCTTGAAGATGAAGGAATTCATACAGGAACCTGCGTTGACTATTCCAATGCGTTAACCACCCTACTTAGAATAGTGGGCTACAACTATGATGAGGTCTATTCCACAACGGGGCCGGGGCATGCATTTAACCTGGTTAGATTTCCCAGATCATTGAAATGGAACATTATCGATACAACCGGGAATAAGAATCCCTATAGTAAATTTGGACTTCCTCCAGGCGGATATTCAACGAGATATTGTCTTTATAATAACGATACATACTGTCCCGGAAAGACCTGGCTAGAAACAGACAATCCCAGAGAACCCTTCTGTTTGGATACCTTCCCAAGATGCTGTAAAAATGACGCTGGAAACGAAAGGGGTGAAGGAATAGTTGTTTGTCCATCCCCACTCGAGGTTTATGGGTGTTGATGTTATAGAGTTAAACGTTACGATGAAACTAAATAAATTCAAAAAATTTGGTAAAACCGTTGCGGTATTTTTAGTTCTCGGTTTATTTTTATTACTTTTTATTGAGGGAGCATGGGCAGAAGAGATAATAATAGAGAAAACCGCTCCAGAGGAGATAAGGATAGGTGAAATTCTTTCTGTGGATATAAAAATCCATAATAAACTTTCAGAAGCGGTACCTGTAACATTGAATGAGATGGTGGAAGATGCTGAGCCAATAGACCCTCCAGAGCTTATAACCCCCGAGGCCCCATCCGGAAAGATCACCTGGTTTCCTCCATACTATGAATGGAAATTTACACTGGAGCCAAATTCCGAAAAGGTTATTAATTATAAAATTAAACCACTGAATTTGGGATATTACATCATAGGGCCCACGAAGGCATATACATACTTGGGAACATTTCGTTCCAATCCCCTCACCGTCTTTGTCAGATGTAATGCCAATGGGATTTGTGAGTGGGATATAAATGAAAATTCTATCAACTGTCCCGAGGATTGTCCCCTGGGGTTTCCCGATGAGATCTGTGATCCAATACGGGATGGAATCTGTGATCCGGATTGTGCCCCAAGTGTAGACCCAGATTGTATAAAGGCAAAATGTGGAGACGGAAAATGCGAGAAATTAAAAGGGGAAAATTATGAAAATTGTCCTCAGGATTGTCCTAAACCCGTAATCTGTGGGGATGATATCTGCGAAGAAAAAGAAAACTATGGTAACTGTCCCGAGGATTGTCCTTCTGGAGGAAGGGATAATTACTGTGATGCAATAAAAGATGGAATCTGCGATCCAGATTGTTCTCCCAAGATAGATCCGGATTGTCCGGGGGCATGCGGAAATAATAAATGTGAATATATGGAAGGTGAGAATTATTTCATCTGCCCAGAAGATTGTCCATCTGGTTCATTAGATAATTATTGTGATGGATTAGATGACGGAATCTGCGATCCCGACTGTAGGGGAGGAGAAGACCCAGACTGTAAAGGGATGGATATTCTCCCTTACATTACCCTGACCCTTGTGATAATTATCATCATCTTTTTAATATATAGAAAATTAAAGGCACAGAAGGGTGAAGAAGAATAAACAAAAACTATTTATAGTAAGCTGTTAATATCTAAATTAATATGAGGAAAAGTGTACTTATATGGATAGCTTTATGTATCCTCTTTCTATCTATGATAGTGTATAGTGATGAATGCAGCGAGTGTTGCGGTTATCTCTGCGATAAAGATTTGTGTTATTTGAGATGCAACCATAGATATAAAGAGGACCTTAGAATTCAGGGATGCTGGTTCTGGGATAATAAATGTTATAACTGCCAGAATGGAAATTTTGATATAGATTCCTGTGGGGATTATCCCGACAAAAGATCGTGTGAAGAAAATCCTTGTGGCATTCCTAATGGCTGTGAATTTACTACTGAGGGGTGTATAATGTCAAAGAAGGGCCCAGATTGTAGAATAGATGGTTGCCCATCTGGTTATAGATGCATGGCCAATGGGGAATGTACCTCTCTTTCCATACAGGGTTATTGTAAGGAGCATGGATATGAATACAATGATGAACTACTTAAAAGGGAATGTAAAACCCCAGTTATGCCTCCCAGAGAACAAGATCTTTGTGAAGAATGTAAATCAGACTACGAACTAAAGAAGAGTTCTGGGGATATTAAGAATATCATCTATGGAATTTCGGCTGGAATTGCTATTTTAATGTTAGTAATTAGCGGCGTTAAATTATTAACATCCATTGATCCATTAAGCAGAGAAAATGCCAAGAGATCTATTATGTATGTCATTATGGCATTGATTGTTATAATAGTAGCTACAAATTTTGTAGATATTATCTATAAAAAGCCTCCTCTCACGCCGGTATCCTCAGAGGCTCAAAAGCCAGTGGCAGATGCCAGGGTTGGGAATTCTAGACCGGCATTGCTAAAGTACATTTATTCTGAATTAAACAGAGTGATCTATTTTGATGCATCCAAATCAGAAGATCCCGATGGGAGCATAGTGGAATATAAATGGAATTTCGGTGATGGAACCATTGAAACTGGCGTTACCGTAGAACATACCTACTCGGAATTTGGAACCTATGTTGTTACTTTAAGAATTAAGGATGATGATGATTTTTATGATGAGGATAAAGTTATTGTTAATATAAATCCATTACGGGCATTGATTATCAAGCCAGAGGATAACTCTGGGATTATCTATGAATCTGCGAGAACAATAACATTCGAAGGTGTTGGTGTTTATGGCATGCCATGTACTGGAGATTCTTATAGATATAATTGGTCTTCTGATGTAATGGGCTTGTTAAGTAATGACAAAACCTTTACCATGAATACAACAGACATGCCATTGGGTTGGCATCATATCACATTAACGGTGAAGGATTGTGGGGGAAATACTGCTGTAGATAGCATAGATGTGATGGTTGTCAAACCATTAAGGGCAGAAATACTCATACCATCGAATGATGGTGAAAGTACGGCGGGATATTGTAAGGGTCTTTCTGCCAATTTTACTGGAAAGGCATATGGTGGATTGCCCCCTTATAGTGTTAAATGGAAGGCCGATGGCAGGATATTTGCACAGGGAAACATATCTGAGGAGAATGGGATACATAGCATATTAGTACCAGTTAATTCCCCGGGATTATATCAAGGAATTCACGACATTAGCTTTGAGGTTATGGATCAATTAAATCTAAGGGCTATGGATATGAAGAGTGACATAGATGTTATCTGTGATCCCTGTCTTACATTCTCTGAGAAGGGTCCAGGTGTTCCTATTGTGGGTGTGGCTGGCCCCATCATCGTCCAAAAATATACATCGAGTGCAGAAACTATATCCATGGGTGGTTCTGTCAGTAATGCAGTTGCAGTCGCACTCGCCGAGGGAATAAGTAACCATCCCGATTGGGATGTTAATAATCCAGATGAATTGACATCAGATCAGAGATTACAGGCATTGTATGAATGGGAAATAAGAAATATGGGCTATCTCTGCGATACCCCAGGTTCCGTTTGTGCCTATAACTGTGTCGAGTGTTCTGGAAGAAGCGTCTGTACTTGTCTAAGTGGTTGGAGTTGTGGTGGTGGTGATGTTTGGCTTTCCGGGGATGACACCATAACATTATCACCGTCTTGTTGTCCCGGAGGGGTATATGAATATCATGGCGATTGTGACGATTATGCTCACTTATACATCAGCATGGCAAGAACTGCAGGCATCTCAGAGAACTGTATTGCCTTTAAGGTTGGTCCAGGCCATGCATTTAATGCCGCAAAGATAGGCAATAGATGGGAATATGTAGATCCTCAAGCTGGCAGTTCCTCTGGTGCGCCTTGGAGTAGCATGCTCTCAAGTGGGGGTTATCCCTGCGGTGGATATGGACCTCATAGCGGTTATACGGACTATGCATATCATGACATATGTGGTTCATAGTTCAACTTAGTAAAAACTCAGTAAACTTAGTAAGGAGGTCAAAAATGAGTGGAATACAAAAAATTTGTTGGATATTGCCGTTATTATTAATAGCGGTCAATGTTAACGCGGGTCTTTATTATACCGGTGATGTTGTTCTGAAGGAGGAAAACGTTACAATTGAGGTAAAGTATGAAAACCAAAAAGCTATCCTGAATGCCAGTGCCGAATATCTCTTAAAGAATACTGGGGAAAAGGTTTCTATTAACTATGGATACTATGCCTTTGGTCAGAGCCTGGAAGGTGGCAAAATAATACTTGATGAGTATGAGGAAAAGCTTCTGTCTATGAAAACATCAAAAATATTAGAGGGAAGTCCTTATTCATTGAGTATTGATTTTAATCTTCTACTGAATGGAAAATATATTGGGAATAAGGCAGAAAATGGAGAATTCATAGTTAGTTTCCAGTCTAAACCCACTATTACGGGAATGAACACAGAGCCAACCACAATGAGTGATTTTGAGGTTAGATGGATAAAAACAGATTATGTTCCAGTGACCGACATCCGCCTCTCATGGATTAATAAAGAGATCGGGATCGTACTGAAGAAGGAGATAAGTCCAAGAAAAATAAAGAAGGGTGACACAGTTATAGTTAGGGCTACTATAAAGAATGAGGATGATGTGTCCTATGATTGCAGTATGACGGACAGTTACATGGCAGATTTATTCACCCCAATAGATGAGAGTGAATTTGAGAAAGCGGTTCCAACATCACCGATTGAGCCAACATTCTGGATATTTAGAAGGGAATTCAGGCTCAATCCCGGGGAAGAAAAGATATTTGAGTATAGATTGAAACTCTTGGAATCTAGGGGAATAACTGAAATGAATCTGAAGGGCTTTAGTTTTTCCATACCCGATGAAAACTTCTTTAAGGAATCTAATAGAGCATTTATTGAAATCATAGTTTGCAATAATAATGGCGTTTGCGAAACAGATAGGTATGAAAATTATCTCAACTGTCCCGAGGATTGTCCCTCTGGTTCTGCAGATGGATATTGCGACAAGATTAAGGATGGAATCTGCGATCCGGATTGTGCCAAAGGGTTTGATATTGACTGCATTCCATTGGTGTGTGGGGATACCACCTGTGACTTCAGGAGGGGAGAAAACTATGGAAATTGTCCACAGGACTGTCCTTCGGGATCCAGAGATAACTATTGCGATTCTATAGCAGATGGAATCTGCGATCCAGATTGTAAAGCTAGAGAGGATATTGATTGCTTAGAGGAATTATGTGGGAATGGAAAATGCGATGAAGGTGAAGGAGAAAATTATGAAAATTGTCCTCAGGATTGTCCTAAACCCGTGACCTGTGGCGATGATTCTTGTGATCCGGGAGAGAATTACGATAACTGTCCTCAGGATTGTCCATCTGGTTCATTAGATAATTATTGTGATGGATTAGATGATGGAATCTGCGATCCAGATTGTGATCCCGAAATGGATATAGATTGCAAAATTGGGGTGAATTATCTTCCATACATCATCACCATGATTGTGGTAATCATAGTCATCCTTATAATCTATATGAGGGTAAGGATAAGAGAATGAAATCTAAAGCGATATTATTGTGCATATCATTATGCCTACTTTTAATCTCTACTGCAGAGGCTGACGATCCACCATCTGGAACGTTGAGTGTTTACCCCACGGTAGTGTATGCTGGTGATAATATAACCATTACTGTGGAAGGGAGTGATGATATCGATATAGCTGAACTCTGGGCCCAGTATAATGGAACATGGAACAGATATGACTGTGTTGGAATTCAGCAGGAATGTAATCATAGCTGGATAATAACAGAAAATCTCGCCGGTTATTATGAATACTGCGGATTTGTTAGAGATAATGTCCTCCAGGGCAGATCAACCACACCAGAGTGCATCAGTATAAATGTTATATCAACTGAGACAACAACTACAACCATCCCAGAGACCACTACTACAGTTTCAGTTACTACCACAACCATTCCATGGACAACAACTACAACCATCCCAGAGACCACTACTACAGTTTCAGTTACTACCACAACCCTAATCTCGCCTTTAATATCTTTAGATATAGTAAAAAGACATATCACCTATGCCATGTGTCTAATCCTCCAACAAATTTGGTTTATCGTAGGTTGTCTCGCATCACTGTTATTAATTATGGCTGGGATTAGGTATATAACATCTGAAGAGCCCAGAAAGAGAGAGGAAGCAAAGAGTAGGATAATACAGGTGATCGTGGGTTTGATTATAATTCTAATTACAGTACCTTTTGTTAACTATCTTATCAAAGGCACAGATATAATGAGATTTGAATGCGATAATTTAATCATTACTACAACAACTACAATTCCTGGAACAACAACTACTACCCTACCTGGGAACTGGTGTATAATACGAGCTGTAAAGATTGCCGGTATCTGGTTTAATTGTGGTGATTCAGATGGGATTTGTCCTGAGCAGTTTAATGACGGAAGCTGTCCTCCAGGTTCTGTAATAGTTTGTGATCCCTCAGATCCCGATCCACCGTGTGGAATTTATAGATAATAATTTGATAATAAAAACGAAAGGTATTTAAAGGGATATACTAAATAATAAAATTAAATAATAAAACAAAGTTAATAAAATAGTTAAAAATGAAATTAAAAATGTAAAATGTGGTAAAAATGAAAAAAATATTTTCTATATTTCTGGGTTTGATGATTTTAAGTCAGATTGTGATGGCTGCTGTTGAGGATGTAGATTGTTTTAAGTACTATGAGTTCCAGAGTGGATTGATATTTGATGATCTAATGACAGAGAAGGCATCTTATTCCCCAGGCGATGAGGTTGTGATTTCTTACAGTTTATTTAGCCAGATGAAATCTCCAATAGTGGAAGGCTCTGTAAGGGTGCAGATATTCTATAATGATCCAGTACAAGGAGAACAGATGATTGATGAATTCTTTGTTGAAAAAGACATAAATTTGATGTACAATGATGTTGTAGAGAAGGAATTTACCTGGACAGTTCCTAGTGGAGCGAAATCTGGGGAATATATTGTAAAAACATACTTCATCGTTGGAGATTTTTTCAATCTAGCGGGCTTAAGTATACTCCCCTATGGGCCTCCAGGAGTTCCGGGTGAGATGACTACCTTCGATGTGAAAAGTACTACCGCCTCCAGGATATACTTCAGTAAGGATGATACCTATTTGAATGATAAAAAATATGAATTTGGAGTGCCGACAACCGCCTATGAAAGTGTACCTATAAAGATTAAAACAAAATTGGTTAATGAAGGTCCTGCAAAGCAAGTTAGTGTTAAACTTACGACCTATGAATGGGATGATACCACAGATAAAGCCATAGATTCTTATACGGTAGAGAAAACAGTTTCATTGGGAGCCAATAGTAAGGAAGAAATCACATATGAACTTCCCGCATTGCCATCAAATACATACCTTGTAAAATTCACCGCAACGAGTGGGGATGAAAAATCCATACTAAAGTTGAGAATTCCAATAACAGGAGCGAAGGGGAGATTTATCTATCTGGGCTTAGATAAGTTTCCATTAATCAAGGGTCAAAAAACGACATTATTCATGTGCATGTCCGGTTCTACTGATTATTCAAGTGTATTCAATGGAAAGGGGACCCTTGAGATATTGGATGCCAATGGAAATTCTATTCTCAAAGAAGGCTATGGACCATTTGAAGTAACTTCAACGCCGATGGGCAAAATGCTGGAGTTTACCCCTACTAAGAATCTTAACTATCTTGTTCTGAATGCGGATCTCTACGATGATAAAGGAAATCTCCATGACAAGGTTTCTCTGGTTTATGATTATTCCAAATTTGCCTCTGTTCCTGGAAATTTGGCAATAAAATTGGCAAAGGATAGCATTAAACAGGGAGAAGAAATTCCATATACAATAACCTACACAGACAATCTGGGAATGCCATTGAATGGAAAGATCCTGATCTATGTAACCGATCCGGAAGGGAAGATCATACAAACGGTAAAGGATAAGGAGATTTCTGGTTCTTTTAATGGAAAGATACTCATCTCAGGGAATACGGGGAATTATAAGATAAAGGTAAGGGAATTAACACAAGATAAGAAGGCTGAAGCATCATTTACGGTTACAGAGAAGATTACTCCAGCAGTGACAACAACCACCATAAAGGAGGTTACCACAACCATACCAGAAGGGAAAGTGGGCTTTAATTACCTGTGGATAGTTGCCCTAGTTATAATCCTGATTATTATAGCTATATTATGGAGATATAAGAAATAAAATTTAGTTATATATAAAAGTTTTAGTTAATATACAAAGTAATATATAAGAGTTGATATATTTAATATTATCAGATATAAGAGAGAAAATGAAAAAAATTTTATTAATTGGAATTTCGATACTCTTTATCCTGAGCATGGTTTATGCAAAACCAATCGAAGTCTCTGTTTCACCAGAGAAGGGAATTGTGAATACTGGAAGTTCTGTGGAGTTTTTCGTTACCGTGAAGAATAATCAGGATGTGAGTGATGACGTAGGAGTTTATGTATCAGGAGAGATTATCGGATGGGCAAGGCTTTCAAAGACTGATTTAACCATGCCACCTAAAAGCAACGAAAGGGTTATTCTCACTATCGCTCCCCCAGCTGCTACTCCAAGTGGAAGCTATGAACTTACAGTAACGGCTTCATCTGCAATTAGTGAAGATAGATGGGATTCCAAGAGCATTACTTTGGAGATTTATCAGAGAACACCTGGTATAAGAGGATTTCACGATCAGGTCACTCCAGTACCACCCATACCACCTAAAGGAGATCGGCGCGGAGTGCCGAGGTTTGGACTGAATCTTTACTACAATCCAAAATTAAGTACGGATAGAGGCTACAACCTAAAGGACGGAGACCAGTGCTGTGTTGGAGATACTCTAACCTTGATGTCCGAAGGCTCCGGAGAATTTTATGGTAAGGGGGGCCCTATTGATTCACCACCAGTAGTATTTGTGGATGATCTTGATGCCACTATTGAGGAAATAAAAGGTAAAAAGTATAAGCCAAAGACTTATGTTATTTCTGTGGGTAAATGGGGAGCACATGCTGGAAGGATTCCAAATGTGGTAGATGCCGCGGTAATCTGCGAATCCCCCTGCAAGAGTAGAAACTTCGGAAATATTAAGGAAATTTCAAAGGAGAGGTTTCAGGTCTTGGATGGGGGAATGGTAGAATCTTATACTGAGTGTAGTGTTAGATGTATCATGTATTACGCTTCTCAAAAATACTGCGCACAGCATGGAAGTTTTATTGCAGGAGTAAAGGATACAAGACATTACGTTTGTTATGATATAGATGAAGGGGAATACGGCTTCTTGGATCTGAATAAAACCAAGACATATATTCAAGATAATGTCTTCATCAACGCAGTATCCAGCACTAGAGGGCCCGACATTAATGTCAGGAAGTATACCTATAATACTGAAACTACTCCTGTAAATATTCTCGTAGAAGTGGAGAACACCGGGGATATGAAGGCCGAGCTGAAAAAGGTCAGCCTGAACATTCCAAACTACAAGATTCTTTACATGCCCAGTGAATTGATGCCCGGAGAAACCTCGGAAATCATTATTGAAGCAGATGTTGATAATACCCTCGGTTTAAAAGCCACTGTAAAGTACAGGTCTGATAAGTTGGGCTGTGCCAAGACCAAGGACTTCAAGGAAAGCTTCGCAATAGGTGGCTGCAATAATGACATTGATTGTAACGACAACAACCCCTGCACTAAAGACACATGTACAAATGCAGGTAGCGAGAATTCTTACTGTAGCAATACGGCATATTGTGAAGGTACCGACAGTAACTGTGGATGCACCTCCTGTGAGAG
>Ga0190362_1000004_pt1 | contig 33443 bp, 54 predicted proteins | sample 48721856_MG_FD_163437 | JGI IMG/M metagenome (GOLD analysis project Ga0190362, IMG submission 163437) | Hydrothermal vent microbial mat bacterial communities from Southern Trench, Guaymas Basin, Mexico - 4872-18-5-6_MG | ecosystem: Environmental > Aquatic > Marine > Hydrothermal vents >...
TTTGAAGGTTTTAGAGTAGGCATTTCGGTGTAAATATCAAATAACTTATTACATATTTCAATAACTTTTCTTTCTTCCTTTTTAGATAATTTAAATACTTCTGTGAAAATTAAAGCATTACGATTGACTTTTCTCTTTTTCATATTATTCTCCTTTCTTTTTTATGGATTTTTTAAATCTCTTGCTTTTTCATAATAGCTTCTTTTGTCTTCATCCTTTTTCCTGTATTGATATTCCTCTTCGGTTTCATATTTTTCGCAATAAGGAAATATGCAAGGATGGAGAGGGTTACCTAATACATCCTTGCAATAACCTTTTTCATACCATACACAATTTTCCTTCTTTTTCATTTTATTTTGCCTCCTTTTCAATTTTTTCTACAATTTTTCCATTTTCTTTTTTAATTTTTCCTATCCTTTTAAGTTCTTTTTTGCAATTTTGGATTTGTCTGAATGTCTTGTTAAGACATTTATTACATATTCCGTGTGTAGTGCCTTTAGTGTATGAGTATTTTTCATCCATTTTCTTTCCGCACCAAGCACATATTACAGGAATTTTGTAAATTCGCTTGAAATAGAGTAGAGGGTGTTTTGACATCTCTTCTAGTTGTTCTTTGCACTCTTTTACAACATTCTCTTTGAATTCTTTGATTTTTTTATCGCCGTTAGGGAAAAGGTAAATAATATTGTTTAATAGGTGTGAAAGAATAATTTTTGAGCCTATATCAGTCAATTTAAAACAACATACTTTTTTAATTTTTTCTAACTCTTCATTAATTTTAATTTTCATTTTATTTCACCTCCTTTTTTTAAAATTTTTTATCCTGAATGAATACAAATTTCATATCCACAATTGATACATTTTATTCCTGTCCACCAATCTCCCTGTCCAACATAGAATTTGTTTCCCCCGCATATCTTGCAGTAGATTGTTTTAGCAGGTCTGTTTTCATATCCTTGTCCTATATGAAATAATTTATCTTCTTTTGCTTCTATAAAATCGTCAATTTCAAGGTCTTTTTCTCCAAAAAAATTTTTAATGTTTGGGGTGAGATAAAATTTCATTTTTAATCACTCTCCTTTCTTTAAAAGGTTAGGGTTTTCATAAATATTGCCTATCACTTCTATTTCCCAACTGGAAAAAGTGTAATTTTCAAATACTTCAGTTCCTGCTGGAGAATTGTCAAAAACTATTTCATAATATCCTCGTCTGGAGTTGAATTGTATAAATCCTATTGCTTCTTCTTCTGATGCTATATTTTTAACTTTTACAATATCCCCTTCATAAATCTCTTTTCCATTTTTATCTTTTCTTTCTGTATAGCGCATTATAATACATTCTTTTTCGTTTATCCAATATTCAAAACAATTTGGGTTATTTAGTATTGACATATTTTCTAAACCTTCTTTTAAAATTTCATCTCTTAAAACTTCTACTTGTAAAATATCTTTTTGCCAACATAAGCCGTATACTTTCTTCATTTTCTTTTCTTTAAATATCCAAGTCCTGAATTTTATTTCCATTTTAATCACTCTCCTTTCTTTTTAAAATTTTTTTCATAAATATTGCCAATAACCTTGCAATTTCCTCTGATTTGAAACCAGTAATAGTAATGTTGATTTTCTTTTCTAAAAAGCCATCCAGCAATCTCTTTATCCCACTCTACCATAAGCTCGTCGCCAAGATAATCTAAAATGTCGCCTTCGTAAATTTCTTTTCCATTTCTATCTTTCAGTCCTGTGTATTGTAGAAGGATAATTTTCTCAATTTCTCTTTCAAATACGCAATAATTAAGAGCTTTAATTCCAGCATATCCTAAATCAAATTGTATATTGAATACATCACACATAATCTTTTTCTCTTTATCCCAAGCTTTAAATTTTATTTTTCTCATTTTTAACCACTCTCCTTTTTTTTTCTAAAAGTTTTGTCTGGCATAGTGAAAAAATCCACTATGCCAGAAGATTTTTAGGATTAGTGAGAGACAGCTAAAATATAGCTGTTCTCTTTTGGGTCAAAGATAGATACAGACTTACAAATGTGTGCAAGTCTGTGTCCCAAATATAAAGCCAAAGAGGTAGTTATTCTGCCGTTCAATTTTAATTCTAATCCGTAAAGTTTACTTTCAATCTTATCTAATTCCTCTTTGGCATCTTTCAGGATTTCTGCCTGAGTTTTGCCTTCAGGCAAAGTAATATAAACAATATCTCCTTCTAACTTAAACATAGTTTATCCTCCTTTAAAATAATATTTAGAAAATAAAAAAGCCATCATTCCACCTAATGATAGATGGAACAATGGCTTTTTTCTTTATCCACAATTTTATGCGGACGCTCCTGTCTGGAGCTCATTTTGCAACCGCTGAAAGGTCCAGCGGTTACTTTTTATCTCCTGGCTTATTTTTTTAAGCCAGTCATTTAATTCAGGACTTTCCTCATCATACCAACAACGAACAGTTGGTATGATGAAATTAATGTAATCGTATTTGGTGTAAAGAAGTAGAATACATATCACTTCTCTACACCATTCATTTTCAGAAGAAAATTGGGATTTTATCCCAATTTCCTTCTCCAATAATGCCGCCGTATCAGCAGGGACAGGTGCTCCCAGTGGAGGTCCCTGCCTGATAAATCGGGATAAATGACTCCGAAAATATCGGAGTAATCTATCCCTTTCACAGGAAGTGATTTTCATCACTTCCCGTTTGTCCCAAATTTCTAATTTTTCGGGACAGAATATAAACTCTTCAAATGTAAGAGTGCCATCTTCCAGCACTCTTACCTCTAAATTATAAATCTTTCGGGATAGCCTTGCAGCTAATCTATCCCGGAAACTTCTTGATACCCGAGAAATTCCTTTAATCATAATATATCCTCCTTTCCACCATTGTTCCACCATCAAATGGAATGATGGCTGTGGAAAGGTTTATTTATTTATTTTTAAAAGAACATTTAATTATATTATATTTAAAAAATCTTCTTTATTTACCATAATCTTAAAATAAACATTTTCCCCCATCCGATTTACTTGAAATCGGAGAGAGTATGGGTTTTTTATATATATGTATTTCAAAATACCAAACAATTTTTCCAATCCTATTTCCCTTTTAAAATGGAAATAGGATATATATCCCAACTCTGACTTATTTTTTTCCCATATTTTGTAGATTTTTTCAAGTTCCTCTTGGATAGGAATAATAGGCTGAACTTTTTTCATTTCAAGAACAGGTTGGAAAAAAATTTTGCCGTCGGATCTTTTATGTTTCCTTGTTTTTATAATCATTTTTTTTCTCCTTTCCATAATATTTCACAGAAGCCCCCGCAAGTGCGGGGGTTCCTGAGAAATATTATAAAGGAAGAGTGTGGGCCACTTCTTGTTGTTTGTAAATTATTACATTTTTCTTTACGTGCTTGATTTCTCTCTTTATTTGCTGAATAGTTTTGGTTGCTGCTTTTTTAAAAGCAGCAATATAGTCATTACTTTTAAGAGAGTGAAATAGAATATCATAGAAATATTCATTAACATTTTCCTCTGATAAATATACCTCACCGGCCTCGTTTGTAGATAAAATTCTGTTATTGTTGTTTTTAGTTGAAAAGTGTATCCTTTTTTCTCCTGCATAAAGATACACGTTTTCATAAATTCTTGTGTTGTCTTCATAAAAGAAGACAGCAGTCGAATAGTTAGTAGAATTTCCTTCCATTATAAATTTGATTGTAATTTTTTTCATTTTTAATTACCTCCTTTCCTTTAAATTCTCTGCTTATTTTATATAGCAATCCCTGTGCCAAAATTGCCAAATTTTTTAGAATTTTTCAAAATTTTTTGCCTAAAAACTTATAATTGTTTGTATATCAACAGTTATAAGATTAGATTTTTTAAAATTTTTTTGAAATTTGTCAAAAATACAGAGAAAAATAGCCTAAAAAAAAGAGAGAAAATCAAGCAAATGTTACGAAATTACACAGTCTATTTTAAGGGTGTGCTATAATTATTGATATACAAGCAATTATACAAATTTTGGCAGGTGTATAGAAAGGTAACAGGGGTATTTTAGGTGTTACGAAAGGTAACTTAATTTAGGGAATTTTGTTTTCCTTATATATAGTGAAGGTTATGAGAGAGAAACTAATCAAAACAGAATTTTCGCCGCCCCTGAAAAGGAATAATAATGAAAATAGCCAGAATAATGAAAATAAGAATGAGAATAATCAGGAAGATTTGATAATAGAAAATAGAATAGATACAATTAAACTCTTACAAATTAATATAGAAAATAGTCTTTATTACGCTTTTCTCTTGCAAGAAAAGCAAGAAAAACAGTCAATTTCGTCAACAGATAAAAGCAGAAAGGTAGTAGCAGAAATAGTTAGAGATTTGTTGACAGTATATGCGCAGATTCAACAGCTGTGCGAAGATAATAATAAAAATAATAGTGATATAGAAAAAATGTAGTAGTATTAATATAAAAGTAAAAATAAAAGATTAGGGTTTGTGTTATGTCTGTTGCTTCTCTTAATAATAATAATCAGCAAAAGAAAAAGAAAAAGAGAGAATATCATAGAATTACTAAAGAAAATGCTCTTTTAATTGCTAAAACTTATTTAGAGACGGGTAATGCAACAGAGGCTTTGCGTAGAACTTTTAAAATTGATTCTCCTTATCTTCGTAATTATGCTACAAGAAGTGTGCGAAATTCACCCTATGTGCAGGAGTATTTAGAGAAATTACAGAGTGACGCTTGGAGGTTTTTTGACAATATTGCCAAAATTGCCCAGCTACCTGTTTCCCAGCCAGAGAGACACACAGACTTACTAAAAGTCAAACTGCAAGCCAACAAGGACTTATTAGACAGGTTAGGTTATAGTGCAGTGAAAAAATCTGTTGTAATGAAGACATCATCAAAAGAACTGAAAGACTTATCAGCTATCCAGAAGCGCATAGAAGAGTTAGAAGCCTTACTTGCTGAAAAAGAGAGAGACAAAGCTGACTATACAGAAAACAAGCCAGAGAAAAGGATAGAAAAGCAGAATACAGATGAAAGTCAGCAGAGAGAAGAGAAAGCCAAGCAAGAGTAAGAGAAATTCCTTGATGAGTATTTTTTTTTCCTTCCATTACACAGAATTTATTTTTCTGTTTTGTCTTCATTTTTTCTCTCCTTTCTTGAAAAAAGAATTCTTTTTTCCAAAGCACATTAGGTCGGCAAGGCTGGAGATGGGGGGTGGGGGTTTTATCGTAAGTATCATACACCCACAAATATCATACACTTACAAATATCGCACATCTACAAATACTGCACACATCTACAATTATTCCACAACAGTTCTCACACAATCAAGGCAATAAGGAACATTTTTAACAGAATAATACTCTCTGTTCATTGCTTTTCCACACTTATGACAATTAACGATTTTGTTTTCATCAAGAATTATTATCAAACTGGCAGAATTTTCCCATTTCTTTTTAATTTCCTCATATTTAGCTGGATTTGTTTTTTTCAATCTTTGTTTTAAAGAATTTAATTTTAATCCCATAACAATATAGAATATAGGATATAAGATTTAAAAAGTCAAGCTATTTACTTTTTCTTTTTTCTTTTAGCTGCAAGTTTTCTCAAAGTAATAGCCAACCTTGCCCTTCTACCAAGCACACCACCTTTTTTAGCAGCTTTTTTCAATTTAGACAGAGGAATTTTCTTACCTTTTTTTACTTTTAACTGTTTTCTCAATGCACCTGGATGTTTAATTGCAGACTGTATCCATTTTTCTTTATTTTTTGCCATAATAGTTACCTCCCAATTAATTTAGGTTATTATTACTATTTTCTTTTTCTCAAGTTACCAACACCTCTACCAGACCCATTTCTTTTAGGTATTCCACCGCAACTACCTCTACGATGACCACGTGGTGATATTGTTCCTTTTCGTCCAGCAAAATGTCTTTTTTTCATAATTATTTTCTCCTTTCTTTCAAGAAATTTTTTAAAAAATAGTTGACAAAAAGCAAAAAATGTTGTATAATATATAATAGAGGAAGGAGGTGAATAAGAGATGGAGAAGAAAGCAAAAATCAAAGTCAAAACTGACAAAGAGAGACTACGAAAACTTTTTCTGCAAATATTTCTTATCTATTTGATTTGTCTATTTTTTGATAGTATTGTAACCTACAGTTTTATAGCATTAGATAATTACAACACAGGACGAGAGTTAAATGATATTGCAAGAGCATATATGGAGAAATACGGTGTAGGATTAGGAATTCTGTTATACGATTTAAATCGTGTTATTGTATGCGGTGTCATTACGATTATAGGATATAATCTTTTCGCATTAGGATTTGTATGGAGTTTTGTTTTGATATATATGGCACTTCTCCATATTTTAGGCGGATTAAGCTGGTTTGGTATCAGATGGATAGACCTATTTCTGTTCTATTATTAAATTTTCAAAGAACAATATTATTATTTAGGTTTAACATATAATTCATAATATCTTTTATATATCTGTTTTAATTTTTCAAGTCTTTCTTTATCTATAAATTTTCTACGATAAGCCTGCAAGATTTTTTTCCAATATTTAGACTTTGACAAATCTTTCGTATAATTTTCATTATTTTCGGTTGCCACATCTGCCAGATAATCTTTAAAATATTCAAAATTTTGGTTATACCATTGTTTTTTAAATTCTTCTTTTTTTAATTCGTCGCTTATTCTTTCAGATTTTTCTCTTTCTTTTCTTTCTTCTTCCATTAATTTTTGTTGTTCTGGCCAAGTAGAAAGCTTTAGTTCAAAATGTTTTTCAACCCATTTTTTACCTTCATCTTCTTCTTTTTTCCTTTTCTTTTTTAACCTTCTTTTTTCTGCTAATAATTTCATTAATTCATTTTGTTCCCAAATAGTTGGGACACGAGAAGGATAAGGGTAGGGATAAACAATTTCTTCTTCATCTTTTTTTGTCTTTGGAATTGGTATTCTAAAAATTCTATTCAACCTTCTTCTTGCTTCTGCTAATAGTCTTTGTCTTTGTCTTGACAAATCAGGATCCCAGTATGTTTTTCTTTTATACCATTTTTCTCCCATTTTAAGTTATCCTCCTTATAATTATTATTTCAAATCTCCAATTAGATATAATTTGCCATTTTCTACATCTTTATCATAATCTCGCAATTGATATAATTTATCAGTCAATTTCATTTTTAAAGTCAAAGATATTCTATTCTGGATAATCTGTTTAAGCTCATATTCTGATAAAGCAATCATAATTTTTTTCTCTTTTTTGCGTCTTAACATTTTTAAATCTCTAATAAATAAAGTATTTCTCCTTTATCTGCAAATAAGATATTTACAAATTCTTTATCAAAATGTGTCTGAGTATTAGCAAAATTGGCAGGAAAAGTATTCTCTACATCCCATCTATTACCGTGTTGTTTGAATTTTTTTATAAATTCTTTATTCCAAGCATTAGGATTAAGCTTGCTAAAAAGTCTTGGTATTTTCTTTCCTTTCTGTTCCATTTTATGACGCCAGTATGTATAAATTGCAGCTACACCTACACTACAAACTTTATATTTTGCGCCAAAGTCAAAGAATTTGTATTTCTCATAGAAAGGATAACCTGCAATAGTATTTATAAGAATATTAAGAAGTTGTCCAAAATCATATTCAGTATCAAGAATTCTTTTAGCACCTTCCCACATAATCTCTATATCGGCAGCTGTAAATTTGCATTTGGTATAGCGGTAAATACTTATCTCTTTGAAAGCAAAATCTTCAATAGGCACCATTTTAGCTCTAGGTGGTTCTACTGAAAAAGCAGAGCCATCAAACCACATCATTGTGTGAGTATCTGTCCATCTACTTTTTTCACCAAATACTTCTTTTTGGGTTTTACGGATATAATGATATGCAATATGTAACCAAAATTCATAAAATTTCGGGTGTCCTGAAATATTGATGACATCACCAGGTCTTAAAATCTTTTTTAAAGTTTTAATAATTTTTTTGCTCTTTTTCATAATATATTACTCCTTTAATTCAAAATGTGGTAAATCTTTGAAAGTTTTCCAATTCCCGCCCCAGATAATATCTGGAACTTGATGTGTAACTAATAGTCCCAAAATTTTATACCAGTATTCAATTTCTTTATCCCATCTGAATTTCTTTAAAGTTTCATCCCAATATACAAAATCAACAGCTTTGCCTAACTGATGTTTAGATAATTTCTTTATGCCATCACATTTGCTATGTCCTTTTTTAAATAATTTCTGTTGTCTTTTTGTTGTTCGGTAGGTTTCAAATAGTTTGAAAGGTAAATTGTGGTATCTTATTAAATTAAGTATCTGGATAGCCTTTTCCCGCATTTCTGGCACAAGTAAATCTAAACTTTTGTAAATTATCTCTTTTCTACCCATATTAAAAATCCTTTCAAAAAAATTTATAATCAATTTTAAAAGTTTTTTCATCTAAAATTTTCCTTTCAGGATAAGTTTTAATACATATACACCTATCCCTATTACATTTGCGGATAGAAGCAGATAGATTATCCGAGTATGATTTTTCAATCTTTCTGCGTGCTTGATAATTGAGCCGTTGTGTTCTCCTACCTTGTTTATAAGCCCTTTCAAATCAGCTTTAATTTCTGTTAAAATGTTTAGAATATTGTTATACTTCTCTTCTATTATAGCTTCTTGTTTTTCAAGTAAATTTAGTCTTTCCTGATAAGAAAGATTGTTTTTTCTTTTCATTTTCAACTCCTTTTTTTATATGTAATTTTCCATCCTTTTCTATTAAAACTCCTTTTTCTTTCAGATTTTGTATTGCTTGTGTTCTTATAATATTTTCTTTTTCCTCTGCTATATATTCTTCTATAAGTGTTTCTTCTTCTCTTTGTTTTGCTTCTTCAAGTTGTTTTTCATATTCTTCATCAGATATTTCTTCTTCAATTTCTTTAATTTCCTTTTTAATTATATCTACTTTTATTCCTCTTATCTTCATTTTTTGTTTTCTCCTTTTACTTTTATGTTCGTTTAAGTTTAAACAAAACAAACTTACTCCCTGCTCCAATAGCATTTGATACAGAAGATTGAATTCTTAATTGAGTAATATTAGTAATTGTAGCAGTTTTTACACCACTTATCATTGCTAGTCGCACATTAGAAGATGAATATTCACCTATATGACAAACCCATCTAAAATATCCAGAAACATCTTTTGTTATAACAAGAGTAAAAAGACTAACATTTCCACTTGCAAGATAATCAAATACTGAATCATTCATCCGATTGCCATCGATGCTGGTTCCACTCGCAGTTATATATTGACGATAATAGTTAGTAGAAGTATAATCACCTTCTACAAAAATTTCGTAGCCACTAGCTGAACCTGCAGAATTTTTTAATGTTCCATATATCATATAGAACCAATCAGTATTACCATCTAAACCTGTAAAGTCTATATATGTAGTATCTGAGCTCACATTTACTTCAGTGATTTTCTTCCAAATGTCTACTTGGTCGGCATTTATGGGTGTCCAAGTGGGAGTAGTTGCTGTAAGCATATAAAGGGTATTGTCATCTAATTGTCTTGCAAGTTTACCTATATCTGAATTTGAAAATCCTGTTGCAGATGTTCTTTCAGCTGAAGAGGCATAAGTCCAAGCATAAGGTATATGGATACCGTGTGATACTGTTAAATTTTTATGTTTAACTGCCATAATATTCTCCTTTTTTAGATAGTAATAATTTCGCCATCTTCTGTAAATAAAAGGCTATAATCTTCAGTATCAGTTGTAGAATCTGCAATAATTATATCGCTCCAAGGTGTTAAAGAGTCAGTTACATCTTTAATTTTTTCATATTCTTTATCAAGCAAAGCAAGTAATCGCTCTATTGTTACTCGTGCCTGTTCCCAATCGTGTTCAAGTGGTCTTTTAACTGATTGTCTGTTATATTCTGCCATTTTAAATCAACTCCTTGCTAAAATTTTTTTATAAGCACGCTTTATACGCTCTTCTGGTGCAAGTTTTTGTTCTAATATTTGTGATGGTAAAATAGGATAAATATTCTGTTCTGGAACAGTTTGTTGAGATAAAGAAGGAACATTTTTTATTAATGCTATAAGTTTATCTACAGGTGTTTCCTTTTTAGCTGTTTTTTTATTCTTTTTCTCTCTTTTCAATTCCAAAAATTTTCTATATAAATCTGGTCGTGCCGAATAAGCTCGTCTTTTAGCTGCCTGCCTTATATTTGAGAAAAATTTCCTTAAAAAGTCTTCTTTTCTATCTTCATCTTTAATCTGTTGATAAGCTGGCCAGAAAAGCTTTATACGCTTTTTGAATTCATCTTGCATAAAGAATAATATTAACTGGTCTAATTCAGCAATTTTAGTTGAACGAGGCACAATATTATTTATTTCCAGTCCATATTTCAGCATCTCTTCTTGGATAGGTTCTAATTCCTGAATAGAAAGTCCTGTTAATTGTCTTAAATATGGTGTAGTTCTTTTAAGATATTTCTCTTTTTCACTTATAAGTGCTACCTTTCGTGGCAATAATTCTCTTAAAAGTGGTATATTTCTAATAATACGGCCAACTTGCCGTTTCAAAGGTGACCGAGTATAAGTATAAATATCACGATAAAATTTTTCTTCAGGTATAATACCTGAAAGCAAATCAATAAGTGTTCTAAATGGCACAGTAAAACCTGCAAGCCATTCACCTAAAACATCTAAAACAATTCTTGATGTAATTTTACCTGTTCTACCTGCTTTAGCTCTTAAAGCATCTATTATAAGCAATCCTGACCCAGCAAGTCTATTGACAGAAAGTAAAGCATCTGTCCAATCTCTACCTGAAATATTTTTTGTGCCGTGCAAAACCAATTCTGCAAAGAACATATATTGTGCAAATGGTGCAAATGGTCTTAAATCTATTACTTTAGTTTTGCCATCTTTATCAACAAATTTTACTTGATAATATTTGGGCCCTCTATATCTTTTGCTTCTTAAAAGCAAAGCATAAGCAAAAATGAGGCTTCCTATCAAAGCTTTGTTAAAAGTTTTGTATGCCTCTGTTTTCTCTGTTATATCAGGAGAGGCAAGTTTAGTTTTAAATGATTTAGAAAAAAGCCTTGCAAAACCTATAGGATTATAATTAACTATAAAATTCCAGATATTATAAGCAAATCGTGGGAAAGGAGCTACCAAAGTTAAAAATGGGAATTCACGATAAAGACGCATAATAGCTTGACCAACTCCCTTTTCAGGATATTTAGCGAAAGTTAAATCTAAAGCGTGATTAACTATTTTATCTCCAATTTCTTGTTTGTCAATGGAAGATAATTCTTCTATTGAATTAGCACCTTTCTGAGTTACTAATGCTTCAGCTTTGGCAGCTGCAGATATGCGTCTGAAGAAATGTTCCTGTAAAGTATTTAAAGTATTAACAATTTTCACTAATTTATTGCCTAATACTAATGCTTGACCTGTTGTAGAGAGAAGTTTGGCTTTTTGGACAGGAAAATTATCTAAAAGTTTTTCTATCTCTTTGCGTCCTGTTGGAGATAGTCCTTTAATAAAATTATGGATATTAGCAAACATTCCAGCATAAGCTTTTTTAGATGCAATAGTAGGATGTTTAATTTTAAGAAAGGCACCCACCATTGCATTTTCAACTGTATCCATAAAATAGCGTGCAAATTGAACTTCAGCATTTCTGATAGCAGTCATTATCTGTCCTACCAACATTCCACGCCTTACATTATCAGCTTTGCGATATATTTCTTTGATTTTGTCCCATAAAGTGAGTTCTTTTTCATATTTTTTGAATTCTTTTGATAATTCTTTAATTTTGTTATACTCTTCTATAAGTTTATTAACTTTCTCTTTCTGTGCAGGATTTTCAGCTATTTGATTGAGTCTGTTGAGTAAAGATTCTGATATTTCTGTAGGATAATGTTTCTGGATAGTATTAATAATCTTTATTGCTTCTTTATTGCCTTTAAAAGCTTGTTTAATCTGTTGAAAATAAGGTTCAACTTGTTTCTTGAATTGGATATTAAACTGTTTAGCAAAATGTCCCAATTTCCCTAATCCTCGTCCCCATTCGGATATTTCGCTTCTAAACCATTTAGCAAACTGTTCTGTAGACAGTCCTGATTCTCTTAAAATAGCTGGCACATCTCCAAACTGAAATTCGCCTAATGCCAGTTTTTTAGTTAATCTTTTAAAAAGTCTGATAGAAGTATCAGTTAGAGTTGGGTCATCAGGATTATTAACTAAAACTTCAGTAGCATTTTTTATAACCTTATCAACAGCACCAGATTGCAAACCTGCTTTTTTGAATACACCAGAAATACCACCAGCTTCAACAGCTCCCTCTTTTATTTCAGGCATTTTATTTAAAATTTGGGTAGCAACTTTCAATTGCTGTTGAGGTTTAGAAACAATTTCTTTTGAAATCATTTCTTTAAATTCAATTGTTGGTTTTTCAGCAATAGCAGGAGCTTTAGGTTCAGGTAAAAGTTTGAGTAATCTATCAATTGGTTTCTCTTCAGTTGGTTTCTTCTCTATTACTGTTTTGGGTAATTTAATTTTTTTTGCTATTTTATTGTATTTAACTAATGTCTGATAAGCTTCTGTTATTTCTCTAAATTTTTCAATATCGCCTGTATTAGGCACATCTGGATGATAAATTTTAGCTAATTCTCTATATCGTTTTGTAACAGTATTTATATCAGTTTTTTTAACTCCTAAAGTTTTGGCAGCTTTTGGAATTATTTCTTTTTTTAATCTTATTCTTCCTTTGATAGTAGAGGCTAAAGCAGGGATACTGCTTATAATACCACCTATTATTATCCCTTCAGGAATAGAATATCCGATATTTTTTAAAACATCTTTCCATTCATAGTTTTCATCTTCTATTTTTTTTATTAATTCTGTAGCTGCTGTAGCAGTTGGAAAAACCATTCCACCTTCAACTATACCTGGTGTAATTTTGCTTAAAAATTCGCCTACTTTAGGAATTTTTGAAACAGCAGGTGCAACCTTACCAGCAATTTTAGCTGTTACAGGAGATAAGAAACTGCCTGCTAATGAAAAAGCTAATAACTGTCTTATATTTTCTCTTGCTTCTTTATCAGCAAGATAAGAAATTAATTCTTTTGTTTCTTCTATTTGTTCAGGTGATAATTTTTTTCTTGCCCGATAAAGTTCTAAAAGAGTAGTAGGTAAAGCTTGAGGTTCTTCTCGGGTAAGAGTTGGTGCTTGAGCTTCACCTGCTGGAATATTTGTAACTTTTAATGGAATAGTTGGTTTTTCAGGAGTTTCTTTTTCTCTAAATTTTTCAATAAGAGGTTCTATTTTTTGTGCTAATGTTGCTAAAAATCCTTTTTCTTTTTTTGTAGAAAATTCAGGAAATTGATTTTTGACATAATTTATTATCTGTTCGTCAGGATAGTTTTCTAATGCAGGATAGATATATCGCATATTATTAGGGTCAAGCAAGTATTCATATACTTTTTCTTTCGGATAATTTTTAGCTGCTGGATATTTAGTTATAAAATCTTCATATAAATTCATTGTGGAAACCCTGGTGGTAATTTTTCCATTTGAGTGACATCAATTCCATATCTTCTTAATAATCTTTTTCTTATATTTTCCATAGCTCTTTGTATTTTTATAGATGGATTTCTATTAAATTCCTGAATTAGCAAATTATATAATTGCAATTGTGCCTGAACAGTAGGTGGAATACGAGGTGCATATTGCTTTTTAGGTGGTTCAAATAATCCTAATAGTTGCAAGAATGACATAGGTGTTCGTTCTAATGGTAATGTTTCTAATGGAATTTCAGGCCCTTTAATAGGCACTTCTCTTGTTGGTAATTGTTCAACAGGGATAGGTTTGCTCTCTTCTAATGAAATAGGTTCTCTTATTGTAGCATAAGCTGTTGTAGGAATACCTGTTACTCCTCTTTCTTTTAATTTAGATACCAGAAACTGTCTTAATGCCTGTTGTTCCATTTCTTTTCTTTTTTCTGCTTTTCTTTCTTTTAAAAGTTCAAGGAAACTTCCTAATCTCTCAAGGAAACCTCCTAATGCTTCTAATGTCGTGCCGCCATAAGTTCTACCCCAAGTTGCAAATTTTGATGCCATTTTTATAATCCTCCTATTTTATTATTTATTATTATTGATAACCAGCAATGGTTTTAACTCGTGCAACATCAGTTAGATATTTCTGCATAGCACGACGCCAAGCTTCACGCTCACCTTCTCTTGCAAGTTGTGTAATTAATCTATCATAATCTTGTGCCATTCTGCGTGCATATCTGGACATAAGTTCTGTGCCTATTCCGCCTCGAGCTTGTCCTTGTAAAGCTAATAGATTGCGCTGTCCTAATAATTCTTTCTCTTGCATTTCTTTGACAGGTCTGAGTATATCAGCATAATCTTCTTCTCTGAATTGATAAGTAGGTTCTTGGAACGGTTTAAGATTAGACAAGAGATATTCTAAAGCAGCTTTCCTGCGTGCTTCTTTGTAAGCCATTTCTCTTTCCCACTGTTCTCGTGTCCATTCCAATTCCTTTTCTCTTGCTCGTTCTTCAGGTGATTCAAATAACCCTGTTCCATAACCTATTTCTGTTAATCCTTTCAAAAGACCACCTGCACCTATTAACCATATAGGGTCCATTTTTTAGCCTCCTTTTTTAAATTTCATTTATGGAATATAATTAGTAGTATCTTCTCTAAAAACAGTTTTATAAACTCGTGCTTTTATAGCAATACTACAAATTTCAAATGGGTCGCTTGTTACTGTTCCAGCATTTTTGATTTTAAATCTTATTACTCTACCTTTAACATTAGGTAATTTTTTGACATATCTATTCTTTGTGCTACCACTTATAGTTATACTGAATTTATTGCTATCGCTAAAATCTGCACCATCAACAGCCCAATAGATGTCTATATCCCAATTACCTTTTCCTATATATTCAATAATAACTTCATCAAATACTTTATGTTCTGTAGGATAACCTAAATCAAGCCAAGCTGTTGTGAAATATTTTGTAATAGCATTTCCATTATCAGCATCAGTATTATTCAATTTATATACATAACCATCAAAATCGCCAGCATATAGATATTCTATACCATCTTTTGTCACTTTTCCAAAAGAACAAATTGCTAAATCATAAGGTTTGTATAAAGTATTAGTTTTAACATTATATATCCATACCTGATTATTAGTTGATCCAGACTCTGTTACTGCTAACCAATATTCGCCTGTTTCCTCAAAATATTTACCATAAGCATTCATAAGCAAAGTTTTATCAAGTGACGACCAGTCATCTTTAATTTTTTCTGATAATTGGATAACAACATTACCAGTTAAGAAACATATTCCTTTATCTTTATCTGCAAAAATTAATCCTTGCCGTCCTTGTATTGTAGCATAATCAGCTGTAAAACCTGATACACAACCAAACTCTCGTGTTATAAGATGTGTTGTTACAGAAATTAAATCATCTGTAATAGTAGGAATTGCATACCAGATACTATCTTCTTTGAAAATAATAAGATAATCTCCAAGTGGTTTAAGTCCTGTAATAATAGTTTTCTCATTTGCTCCAATTGGTGTATAGTATTCTAATGACCAATCATTTTGGTCTAAAGAATTAGTCCAGTATAGATACGAAGGATTATTATAATCACCTGCACCCCATAGAATATCTTTGAATTGGACTAAATATTTGAATGTTGGAACAAGATTATTAGTTGTAGGAATAACATCGCCTTCTGAACCGTCAGCAACATCATCTGTATAAGTAGTAGAGAAATTGCCATCGCTATCTTTTTCTATATCATCAATATATTTAAATTCTGACCAAGTATCACCACTTTTCTTAGCTCTGTAAATTAGAATTCTTGTAATATCTTCTTTTAGACCTGTCATAAAATTAGTAGATGGCACAGGTATATTTGTCAATTCTATATTCTGGTTACTTACAGTAACCTCATTACTTTCAAGACCACCAGAACTTTCAAGCGAAGATGTGGCATAAGTAAGCTTATATTTATAAGTTCCTGTTTTTCCTGTTCCTGTTCCTGTCGATGCTTTCAAAGATAAAGGAGTTCCTAAAGTATGAAATACATTAGCTTTTACATCTTTTCCTTCTGCTATATCAATAGCAATAGGATTATTTAATTGTCCTTCACCATCTCCAGAAGCATCTACTAATGTAGTGCCACTTCCACCACTTAAATCATATCTTAAGATTTTATTATCTGACGATGTAACAAAAACATAATTATATGTAGGAGAAACAACTATATCAAGAGGATTTGTAACGCTCCATTGACCTAAATAATTATAAGATAAATCAAAATACTGAATACGGTCATTTCCGCTATCTACTACATAAATTTTACTATTTGTTTCATCTATATATATTCCTAATGGAAAATTAAATTCACCATTGCCTGTCCCAGCTGAACCAAAATATGACCCAATAAGAGAATTTCCTATTGTATTATATACAATTTGATGGTATGAAGGATGAGAAGCATATACTTTTGAATTTGTGATATCTACAGCTAAACGAGCAGTTGTATCTACTTTAACAGAACGAAGACTTGTAAGTTTAGAGGTGTCTTCTTCTCCTGTAGAATCAAATGCTCTTACTGCAGTTTGAATAGTAGGGTCATCTTTTATTTCTAATACATAGAAATAACCTCCTCCACACGCTATATCTAAAGGACGAGCATTATTTACATTAGGATACTCCCATTTTTTCCATTTCCTTTGGAAGTTGCCATTTAAATCATATTGTTTTATGTAATAAGTATCTCTATCCAAAATATAAATATAATTATTTATTGTATCAACTGCTAATCTTATATTATTGCTAAATTCAAGCGAACTTCCAAATGTTGTTACATACGAGCCACTATATGTAAATGACTGAACTCTATAATTATTTTGGTCTGCAATATAAATTATATTTTGAGAGTATAAAGATTCTTCTCCATATTCAAAAGCAGGTTCTTCACCATTACTTATAAATAAGCGATTTTTCCACGTAAACATTGAGGCTCGTCTGTTAAGAGTTAAAGTAAGTGAACCACCCACAATATCTACTTTTTCAGTCCACGCTGTTCCACTCCACTTATATAATTTATCTCCACATATAGCCCACTCGGATTTATTGCCCCAAAAATCGCCGTGTTGATAGATTGTAGTAACATATTTTCCTGATTCTATCTGGTTACCTACTACGGAATAGCCTTTTCTACTTTCTATATTTCCTATCTCTTTTATTCTGACATTATAAGTTTCTGATAATTCATTTGATTTCAACTGATAAGCACTGTCTCTTGTATTCAGTCCACCTAAAAAATTTGCTATTCTGTATATTATTCTTTTCATCTTTTTTCATTAAAAATCAGGCATTCCTAAATATTCAATGTTTTGACGCTTTTGTATCATTTCATATCTACATTTATTTAAAGCATCTTCAAATTCTGCTCTATATAAAGAAGCTTGCTGAAGCTCTTCTAACCTTCGTTTGGTTCTATAAATAAGATAGAGTGTAATTAAATCTGAATATTGAGTTGGAAACTCTACAAGGGAAGCAATTATATAGCTTGCACCTGTTGTATCTGACCCTTCGTAATTTTCTGAAATTGTTATTTGTGTATCGCTATCAACTGAGCTTATTGTATAAAATTTTGTAGGATTAGTGCCTATTCCTATTACCCAGCCACTAATAACATTAGAGCTCCAAGTTGTTCCACTACCTGTAATAGTAGCACTTCCATTAGTTGCTGATACAGTGCCTGTATTATATATAGTTGGCTCTTGCCTTAAATATCTTACAGAAGAATGCACCCAAATATCTCGCTCTGTTACAGTTTTGCCATCGCTATGTGATACAGCATCTGTGCCTTCTACACCTCTTGTGCAATTCAAAAATTGGGTAGAATTGGTATCAGTATATTCTATAACTTCATTTTCAATAATTATTCGTCCTCTTTTAGGAAAATTTGAGGTAGAATCAACAGTAATAGTAGTATCTATTGCTGTAATATTACCATCTAAAGTGGTTGTGCCTGCTGAAGATGAGACAGGTGGATAGATATATAGATTTTTTTCCCAAACTGTGCATATCTGTGGGATACCTGTTGTATAATTGAATTGCTGATAATATCTAAAACTTTGGATGTCTCTGTATTCTAATCTATAAATAGATTGTGTGCCTCTGATATATTCTACACTTATAGGTCTTATAAATCTTGCAGGGACAGTATATTTCTGCTGATTAGCTACACTTGAAAATGTTATCAGTTGGTCAAGACAATCAGTATAATTTGTAATAATTTCAACAGCTTTTCTTATCCATCTAATATATTCTGTCAAAGTAGGCACAGACGAGGAACTGGGTATCCCAGTTTCAGTCTCATCAGCTGCATCCATTATAACTTCCCATAAATTCATAGCTTAATCCTTCTTTTACTATGGTAAATTTATAGTAAATTTATGGTAAATTTACAAATCCTACAGCTGTGCAATAAGCTTTACTATCAGCAGTTTCAACAGTTAAATTTAAAGCAGTATTATCTGAAAGTTTTAATCCCTGTTCACCGAAATCCAAAACATAATGACCTACAGCACTCCATTCAGCTAATCTTGTGCCACCAGCACCATCTTCTAATGCTATTATACCACCACCACCTACTGAACTGACTGTCACAATTGCTTTCTGGAGATATATTGCTTTACCTGTTCCAGATGGTGCAGATATAATTGTAGCATCACCTACAGCTGATAAAGAATTTGCACCTTGCACTCTTACAGAACTTTTAGGGTCAACATAAGATACAGTTGTTGGTAGTGCCATTTTAAAACTCCTTTTCTAATTTTTAATTTTTAATTTCTATGAACCTATAAACATTACATCTAATTTATCGCCATCTGAACCAGCAGAAAACTGGATAGTATATGTGCCAGATGATACTGTATAGCCATCTCCGCCAATTACATAAGTGTAACCTGTACCAGGTGTAATATCTACACTGGTAGCTGAACCATCTTTTGTAATCTGATAGATTTTAAATCTTGCACTACCTGTAATTAAACCTTCCTTTTTTTTGGTAGCTGTAGCTGCCATCTCAATTTACCTCCTTTAATCTCATTTGTTTGATAGTTTTTAAATTACCTTCTAAATACGCACCTAATATACCACCTTCTGTTGCATTAATATGCTCTATATCAGGAAACTGAAAACTAATACAATCAAGCCAGAATTTATTGATGTATTGCCTTAAAAGAGTATAGACACCTTTTCCTTGAATATCACAAGTTATCATTGCATCTGAACCAGAATTTTTGTCATCTTCTCCATAGAGATTATTGCTATATTTAATAGCAGGTGATAAATCATTGCAATAATCTGTGCCTACAAAAACTATTCTTTTAGATTTCATACTGCAGGCAATAATATAAGCTGCACCGATAACATGTCCACCTGTTGTAATTTCGCAATCAAAATCTGTATATTTTCTTATCATTTCTTTAATTTTATCAAAAGTTTCCGCTTGGAAAAATAGAACTTTACCTTTCCACTTATCCCAGATAAGTGGAGATACCAAAATATCTGAAATAAGAGTTAAATTCTTGCTTTCATCTCCTACATCAAGAAACTCAGCTTGGACATCTTTAGCATCTAAAACTATTACATAATGAGGTTTAATTCCATTTGCTAACAAAGTTTTAAGAATATGAGAGCTGGCAATAATAATACCTTTTTTATCTTTCAAAAATCTAATATTATATTTTAAAGAGGGGCCCGCCCCTATAAGGAAGCAAGCCCCTCTTTTATTTGTATCTTTCAATTTTTTTGCGCTATATTTCTGAAAATTCCAGCGGTTATTGTTTTCTACCAGATTCTTTGTCCATATCTTTTCCCAACCTTCTAATGTATTGTTATTGACAAACTTCTCTGTCACTATCATCTCATCAGCTATGCGTTGAGGTATCGTATCTATTATAGGTCTTTTTTCTACTAATTTCCAATCTTCTACAAACATTTCACAAATGCTTTCACAGTTGTGCAGCTGCAAGCTTTGCTCTCAAGTGGTATAATACCACCCACTTGATAAAAAGCTGTATCTGTAGCACCACCGTCAGCAGTTTTGATTTTTCCTGATAGCACATAAGCAGCTTTGTATGCAGAAGTGGTAGCATCTGTAACCTTTTTTACAGCAGAATGGTAACCTCTTACCAAAATATATCCGTAATAGCCATTAGTAATTGTGCCTATACCTACTCCTACAGGTTCAAATTTTGCTGGTGCATTTGTGGTATCTACTTTAACTGTATAACCTGTTGTGCCACCGAAAGTTACAACATCGCCATTGGATATAGCAGAAGCAGCTTTGATATACATATACACTTTCAAACCATTGGTGTCATCGTATTCATATCGCAATCTACCTAATTCATCTTTTGCTGTTGAGGTATTACTTGAAGTTGATATATCATAAATTTCTTTATCGCCTTGACCTACTACAGCCATCTTGTTACCTCCTTATTTAAAAAAACTTAAGAATTTATTGTTATAATGCAGGGTCAATGTTTTTGAATGCACCGTGTCGTCTTCTGTTATTTGTAGCAAGCTGACCTGAAAAGGTTATTCTTGCTATTCTACCCTGCTGATTAATAGGTTTCAACCATTCGCTTACTCTGAAATTGTTGCGTGGATGGACATAGAATGTGATAAAGTTTTCGTTTATGAAATAGATATGGTTATCAGTTGTTCCATTTCCAGAACCAGGGCAAGCTTTATCCACTATCCAATCTGCACCTTGAAATTTTAAGCTGTTATTTTCGCTCTGCACTCTGAATTCAGGTTTAACCTCTAAAAGTAACCAATATGCGTCAAAACAAGCTTGGTTGGATATAATGAGAGTAGGAACTTCGTTGCCATCTGAACAATCACCAAACTTATTCTGTAAAGCTGCAAGTGACAATACATTTGTAGAAGTATCAACAGAAGCTGCCCAGTTAGAAAAATCAGTTGCATTTATACCAGCATAATCAGTTGAGGCAGAGTCATCTACCATTAAAGGAAAACCCTGAATACCATTTGTTACACTGGATGTGCTAAAAAGGTCAGTTGTCAATGTTTTAGATAACTGCATTTCAGCTTGCTGAGCTTTTGCAGTTAAAAGAGAAATTATCTGAGCTTTACCAGAGTTTTTCAATTCGTCAGTTTGGGAAATTGCCATATTAGCATATACATGTCCCCAATCATATCTTACAGCAGTAATCGTGTCATTGTCAGCTGTTAGAAGAGTTGACCAACCACTGTAGTGTCCAGCACTGGTTATTTCTGCATAAATGATTGGGACTTTGATGTATTCTCCACCGTCTTGAGATTTATTGACTTTTGTTCTTAACCTTTTCAGCACAGGAGTTTTGTTATAGATATTATCTTGTAGTTTAGGTTCAATATATTCTTGAGTAACAGCTTGTAATACTGTATAATCAAGCGCCATGGTCTTATTACCTCCTTATCAGAAAAAATTTAAAAATTTAAAGTTTTTAAATCTATTAACCCAATTCAGCAAGTCTTGGGTCTTTCATCATAAGCTCTTCTATCTCATTCCACGATTTTTGAGTAACATCTACTTTCATCGGTTTAGTTCGCTTTCCAGCAGGTAGATTGAGGTTCTGTCGCTGTAATGTCGCCTGTCTTGTCTTATCCTGTCCTTGCTGATACATATCAGTTACTAATTTATCAAACATCATATCTTTGAATGCTGTATGGAGATTCATTATATCATTTTCGTATGCGTATTCTACGAGTTTCCGTTCAAGGTCTGGGTCTTCTTCAAAATATTTTTTATAGATGGGTTTATTCTTAATTTCATTTAAATCATTCTGTAATTTCATCATCTCTTTATCAATTTCAATCTGGTCAACAGTCTGTTTAATTCTATTAACTTCTTCCCATAATGGATTATTAGTAATCTGCTGTTGCTGTGTTTGTGCTGTTGGAGTTTGCTGACTTGCATATTTCTTGAATATATTTTCAATCTCGCTATATACTTGAGGATATTGGTTAAGAAATTCCTCTAACTGTCGTGCTTTCTGTAACTGTCGCTCCATTTCCGCTAACTGCTGTGCCCGTTGAGTATTCGCTTTCTGCCATTTCTGTTTATTCTCGCTATCTTTCAGAGCTTGTTTGATTTGGTCTAAAGTATACTCTTTTTCATCAATGGTAATGACATTCTCATTACCGCTATCTTCTACATCTTCTACAGATGTAGAAGTATCTAAATTATCTGCTGTTGTTGACTCCTCTGTTGTATCAAGAGGTTGGTCTAAAAGTAAATCTTCTGCCATTTTGTTTTCTCCTCCTTCTTTGTTTAATGACACCCCTAATTAATAAAAAAAGATAGAAAAAAGGGTTGGTCATAATTAAGTTTAGAAAAATTTTTTGTAAGACATCCCTGTAATATTATCAGGGATTGGTCTTACTCAGATATACCAAATAAGCCTGCTTTCGGATAGTTTTTCTATTTTTCTTCTTTCTATTATCCACATATTCAGGTAATTTCTTACCTTTAGGTGTCTTTTTTTCAAACTCTCGTGCCAATTTCGGATGAACAGCATACATAAATCTGCGCTGTGCTTGTGAAACAAAAGGCATATTTATCTTCTTCTTCTAATCATAATAGGAAATAAAATCTTTTTTTATTAAGTCTCTTTCCCCTCTTCAGGTTTCTGTGCTATTAAAGCATCTAATACCAATTTTTGTCGCTTTAAATCTAACTGTTCACGCTTTATATCCATTTGTTCTGCTTTCTGCGCCTGTTCTTGTGCCATTTGCTGTTGAGCTATTTGAGCTTGTTGCTGTTGCGCTTGCATTTGCATCTGCTTCAGTTCCTCTTCTCGTCTATTTAATCTTTCATTTATCTCTTTCCAATCGGATAATCCTGATTCTTTAAGTAATGCATATCTATCAGCTGCACCTACTTGGAATAGTGATAACACAGTTTGAAATCTTTCTATTCTTGAAATAGGCAATGTAGAATCTGGTTCTATATAGACATCGTATTCTCCTATTGTAACATTATTCTTTATCTCTTCTACCCCATTAATTATCTGGACATCATTGATAGTAATAGTTTCATCTTCCCCAATACCTAAAAGTCTTATTATCCGTTTAGTAGAATAACCTACTTGGATATAATCAATTATAAGTTCAACAAGTTTTTTAATTGCAGCTTCTAAAAGTCTTGCCTTAGGTCTTATCATTGTTTTAGACGCTTCCTGCAGAAGATGTATAGCTGCAGCTGCTGTTACTCCTTGCGGTTTTCTGCCTTGCGTAACATCGTGGATACCTGATACATATTCTATATTAAGTTTGCCTTCTAAAATAAATCTGAAAATATCATTTGGTAAAGGTGCAGGATAAACCCATTCAAAATCTAAAGAAGGAATACCAGCACCCCATTTATTTTTAATCTGGTTAGGGTCTATACCTGATCTGGGGTCATATTTAAATCTGGGATAACACATTGCTCTTAACCAATCTTTAATCAAAGCATACATTTCGTTATAATCTATCTGGCTCTGCTTCCAATAATCCATATTAGCAATACCGTATGTTTCAGTTTCAGGGTCAATATCAAGAACAAGTGGCACAATTGGAAAATGTTTAACAACACAAGGTCTATCATCTAAAATTATTTTGCCATTTGCTATAAATATCCATCTACCATAAGGATACAGTTTTTTTGTTACAATTTTATCTTTATTTTCTGAATCTGTAATATATGCTACAGAATCATCTTTCAGCCAGAAAGTATGAAGTTTGACTCGCTGAAACTGTTCTATTACATCAGTTTGAGTTCCTTCATATACAACAGTTTCGCTTTTATCAGTGCTCTGAACAGGTAGATGAGGTTTGCGTTTTGATGTTGTAGGAATAGTTAATTTGCTATCTTTCAAAACTTCGGCTCTAACTAAATCTGCTTTATCTGGGAAAAGTCTATATATTTCTGCTAATGTTACATCTTTTTCTATAATGAAATAATTATCTTCGCCAGATGGATCTCTTAATACAGAATCAGCTGATTCTATCTTTATTTTTATATCACCTTCTCCATTATTAGCATTTTCGTCCCAATAAGGATATAGATAAGCTATACCCTCTATTGATGCCATTTTGCAAGCTTTATGTTGTAAGATATAGTAATTATTTAGATAGAAAATATGCTTAACAAGTTTAGTTAATATATCAGCAACAACAATATCAGCATTACTATCAACTGGTCGTATAGATACATTTGGAATATTATCTGTCAGAAGAGCTACTTCATCTCGTATAATCAGAGATGCAAAATTAGTAACAGATTTAGCTTTGTAGGGTGGCTGTCTTCTGCGCCATTGGTCACCTTTATAAAATTTACGGTTATCTTCCCGATTAGTTCGGAAAGGTCTATCATAATTTATTGATTCAATATAAAGTTTGCTCATTAAGAAATCAATTAATGCTTCTTCCTGTTTTGTTGGTTTATATTCAGCCATTTTAATTTAAATCTCCTTTCTTTTTTTAGTTTTATTACGATACATTTCTCTTATATCTTCACGTGAAAGTCCCTTATGTTCAGGAGACCTTATATCTTCTGTGCCAACTTCAACAGCACCTGCCTCGTGTAAAAGTTTTTTGTAATGAGATGCACTTCTTACCCATTTGCCTAATCCTATGTGATAATAAGGTTCAAAACTTTTAACTGAAAGAGATTTGATTTTTTCAATATATGCTTTGTCGTCATCATTTTCTCTTCTGTCCATTTTTTAATCACCTCTTTTTAATTAATAAGTTTCTTTTAAATATTCTTCATCATCGTCAGCATTATAATATAATTCCTTTGCAAGTTTCTTTACTTCTTTTTCAGTTAAAGGTTTATTATACTTTTTTTCAAGTTTCTCTTTATAATAAAGGAATTCATCATCTTCATTTATAACTTTTTTGGGCTGTTCTTTTAAAGAAAAATTTTTAGGCAAATGTTGCCCTATCCTAATTCCTACAATTAAAAAAACTAAACTAAAAAGAGGCAAAAGAACTGCTAAAATTATCGTAACAATAGTATTCATTTTCAATACCCTCCTCATCTTCATAAAATGAAAACTCTTCATTTTCTTCTACATCAGTTCTTAAAAGCCAGTCAACAAATCTTTTCATAGGATACTGTTCATATTCTGACACAGTCTTCTGTTTAGGAACAATTTTAATCTCTTCTAAATCTGCAAGAGTATCTAACAAATCATCAGCATTATGTTTCCTGTCAGGATTATATCTTATAATCTGATTTTCAATAAAAGATTTATCTAAATCATCACAAAAGAGAATTTTATGCTGTGCAAAGCGCCACTGTAAAGACATAATACGATAATTTTTTGAAGTATGAGTATTGCGTGGAATTTCTTTAATAGGTAAAATTACACTTTCTCTGTTGCTTAATTCATATAAAACATTTACAAGCATTTTCTGAAATGCCACTGTTTCAATTGCCATTACTTGCGGTGTCCATTTCTTGTAAGCTCTTATAATATTTTTTAGAAGTGTATTAGTATTCCATCTGCCATATTCTATATCAACAATATATTCGTTATTATCATTATCAAAAACAGCAGTAGTTATAACAGAATAATCAGCTTTTTTATCTTCTGAAATAGCTACATCAATAGCCATAAATCTTGGTGGCAATTTATTATCCACTCGTGGTAACCGTTTCCTTTCAATATATTTAATATCTTTTTTCTTAAAAGGTGCAGTCTCTTCATCAATAGGTTCCAACATATACTGACCTGCAAACTTATAGCTGCCTTGAGTTTCCTGCAATTTTTTAAGTCCTGCAATAGAGAACCGTTCAGGAAATAGTGGCTCTTCTTCGCCTTTTTCGTTTATTATAATAGCAGGTCTTTTATAGACAAAAAACTGGCTATTTTTCTGTTTAGCTTTTTCTTCCCAATCGCCATAAACATCATTAAAATCATAACGAGTTCCTTCCATATCAATTGGGTTTTTTTCAGGATTATGAAGAAGTGAAATACAATATTCTACCCAATCCTTAACTTTCTGGATTTGTGTAGGTGTAGTAACATTTTCAGGTGTAACAATATCTGATAACACTATCTTATCAAAGTGTCGTCCAACAATAGTTTGCCCTATTCCAGCAACTTCAACTGTTGCTTCTTTTAGAACAAAATTGGTTCTATTTGGAACAGTAAAAGCAGTTTGAGTTCCCCATTCTTTGACATCTTCTGCTGGACAATATTCAGGAAAATATTTACGAAAATCAGGACATAATCTAAATATATTTTTTATTATATTTAAAACTTTCTTGGCATTTTCCATTGTAGAAGATACAAGCAAAATTCTGATATTAGGGTTATTCAAAATATTTCGCACAGTATTTGCAATAGCAATGATAGAAGTTTTAAAATGTCCACGAGGGAAAAGAAAAAGTCTATATAAATATTTACCTTCAGTAGCTTCTATTGCTCTACATAAATCTCTATGACAATTACTTTTTTTACTTAAATTTGTAAATCCTACTAAATGACATAGTTCAAATAAATCTTTTTTAAACAGTTCCCTTTTGAGTAAATATTCTTTTTGTCTGTATAGTTGTAGAAGTTCTTCTTTTATTTGTTGTTGTGTTAAATACATCTCTTTTTTTCTTTATTTTTCTTTTTTATCTTTTTCAGTTAAAGACTGTTCAATTTTATCTATATAATGCTCATCTTTAGTGCCTAAACAAACAGGACATATAACTTCATATTCCAACTTTACTTTATTAGAAGTAACATTTGCTATATATGAATAAGGCACAGTTCCTTTAGAATTACAAAAAGAACAAGCCATTATTAATAGACACTCCTGCGCAAATATTCTATATATGCTCTTCTTCGTGGAGATACAGTTCTTGTTCCTGTAAGTGTAGGTTTTTGGGCTTGATATTGTTGATAATACCAAGATGAAAACTTATTTATAAAATCCTCTTTTGTAGGAAATAGATTATAAAAAGGTTGCAAAATATTTTGCATAAAAGGAGTAACTTTTGTAAGCCCATACCCATAAAAATCAGGTGTTTTTGAATACCGTCCTAATCCTATATCTTCAATCCATTTGTAGGTTTCTATGTCAGGATGAGAAGCTCTGTAAGAAGTTCTTCCTTGATATGTATATTCAGGATTAAATTCCCATTCTGAAAGTTCTGGATAAAGCTTTTCTAAAGCTTTTCGGCGTGCAGTTTCAGTATCTAATTTGCTCAAATCTATTAATTTTATCAAATCTTCAAAAGAAGGAATTGTATCTGCCATATACCTTCTCCTGATAAGGAATAGAAAATGAATTATATTTTATCGAATTTACAAAACAAGAGTTACCACATATAGTAATATTTGACATCAAGACAAGTGCACACAGAAAAGTTTCCATTTTATAATTAAAAGGATTAGAAAAACTTAAAAATTAAGGATGAGAGGTTGCGTAAGTCTCTTTTGATAGATTGTTGGAGTTGACAAACAGCTGAAGGAGAGATACCCAGCTCTTCAGCTATTTCTATTTGTGAGTAGCGCTGGAAAGTTCTTAATAAGACTAATCTTTTGTTATAATGTTTTTTATGTGAATATTTTTTTAGAAGTGAAGATATAGACTGATGGAAATAGATATATTCATCTATTGATTTAAAAAGATAAGGTGGAAAAATCTCTTTTATTTGTTCTTCTATCCATTCTCTTGAAACTTTTCTATATCGTTTGTTAATATTTCGTGCTTTCTTACTTTCGCCCAAAATTTTTGTTCTCTCCATTTTATCCTCTTTAATTCTTTTCGCAATTCATCAGAGACATTATATCCACAATCTTCACATATTCTATCATAATCTTTCCATTTAAGCTTATGAAATCCCAGTCTACATCTTAGCTTCTTTACTAATTTTTTCATCCCAATTGTTTCAACATCTGTAACTTTTTTTCCCAGCCTTCTCTTAATTTGAACAAAGCTCCCTCAAATTTTTCTCTCACTTCGTCAGGTTGAATAGCTCTTTTATAAAAATCTTCCAAAATAGGCATAATCGCAGATTCATATTCTTTTAGCTCATCAATTCCTGTTGTTTCAGGAAAGGGTTTGGTAGGACTTTTAAATCCTGTTGTTTCATCAGTTTCATATTTAGTTTCATTAAAGTTTTTTTCATAGAAAATCAGAAATTTTTCAATTATTTTGCGATATTTGTTATATGCTTCTCGCCGTGCTACATCAGTATCGCCAACTTGTGCAGCTATCATTTCAAAGTAGTTGTGAATCATTTCCAAAGCTTTTAAGTTATCCATCATTTTCCTCCTTACAAGTTATTTTAATTTTATTAATTTTCTCAAGTGGAATCTCTTCCCCTTGAAAATCTTCGTAATAATTATTAATAATCTTATCATCTTTTATAATTGCATTTCTTACCTGAACTGTTCTGTTTTTTAGAAGTATATAGATAGAAACCCCAGATAATCTTAAATAACGTGTAAGAAAATATTTTTTAAATTCAATATCAGCCATATTTTTATTGTCCTTTTTTTTGACCATTTTTATCTAACTTTTCGCACTTACTTAACCATTCTTTTTCAATAATTTCTCTCCAATACTTAAATTTTTCGTTTTTTCTTATTTTCCTTCTATTAAAAAAATTACGAATAACAGCTTTTGCTTTGATTTTAATATATGTTTCGTGTAAAGTGCGCTTAACTTTATATTCATCATAGAAAACACAACCTAAATGAATCCATCTTTCAACAGTATATTTTGTTATTCCGAACATTCTCTCTACATCAGCCGTACTCAAGAAAGTATCCAGAAATTCATTAGTTAAAATTTCCTTTTCTTTTTTCATTTTTATCTATTTACCTTAAGCAAAGCTAATACAAACATTCCCAGATAAAACCCAATTACAAGTCCTAATATAAAACTAAAAACTTCCATAATTACCCCCTATTTTTTAATTTTAGGCATTTTTTCTTAAATTCTTTATACTCAAATTTATAGTAAGTGTAATAAATAATAAATTTTTTAACATGATTGTTATTTTTTTTGCCTTCTCTATATCTTCCAAACCCTACATTATATATCTCTACAGCCTTTTTCCAATCTGTGCCATTGCCGTAGAAGTCTAATAATGTTCGTAAATATAAACAACCCCCAGCAATATTGAATTCAGGATTGAGAATGTGTGTATTTTTGATAATTTTCTTTAGTCTTTTCCTTAAAATTTTTGCAGTATATCTTGACAATTGCATATAACCATAGTCTTTTGTTCTTGAAATTATATTTGCATTTCCCCCGCTTTCTACCATTAAAACTGCAAAAACTTTTAACCAATCTAACTCATATTTTTCTGCATATTTTAATAAAATCTTACAATCTTGACGATTTTTAATTGACTTGTTAATAAATTCTAATCTACATTGTTTTTCAAATAAGATTTGCTGTTGTTTTTTCTTTTTGAGGTAAGAGTGGAAATAGAAAGAAGTTAAAACTGAAGCAATTAACAGAATAAAAATAACTATTACAATAATTATTTTCTTATTCATTTTCATTTTCATAGAAAAATAATATATTAAAAATCAAAAGTCAACTTATTTCTGTTATCAGAAATCGTAACTTCTCACATATTTCACAAATCCTATAATCATTTTTCCATTTGCAATGAAGACAATTCCAATTTTCAAATTTATCTGCAAACACTTTTACTATAGCCTTATATAATTCTTTCTTAAACTCCTCAAAAAGCTCATCATCTCCCTTAATTATTTGAAAATCAGTCCACCAACATCCCATTTATTTTACCTCTTTTTTAAACATTTATTTAATTTTTTGCCTATTTTTTTAAGCTTTTTCTTTGTTTCTTTTGATATTTTAACTTCTTCAGATGAGTAATAAATAGTAATTGTATCTCTTTGATAATTTAAATTTTTAATTAGTTCATTTAATAAATTTATAATCTCTGTAAAACTTATCTCTGTTACTTTTTCATCAAAAGTAATATAAATTGTAATTTTTCCATTACTATAATGAGATAAAAGTCTATCAGTATCTTTTATAAAATTTTTCAACCTATTAGGATTTTTTATTACCATTTTATTTTATCTCTTCAAATTCATTAATGGTAACACTCACTCATTAACAATAATAACATAGACACTAAAATACCTATAAACAATCCTAATAATCCTAAAAAGATAAATTCTACTAAATGTTTAGTATATGCTATATAACACGAAGCTACTAATGACGCTATTCCTGCAATAGCAAGAATCATTGAAAACATTCTTAATATCAAACTCATACTTTGCCTCCTTTAAATAAATCTCTTTACAGAGACAGATAAGGACTTTTACATACTACAATTTCAAGTCTATCTTTTTTTTCATTATCAATCCTTATTACTTCTAATGTATTAATTTGGCTATCATCTTCATAAATTAAGCCCTTCAAAGCATCTTGAATAGGTTTGACAATATTATCAATATCTCTATGTTTTTTCTTAAAAGAAACCCGAATTGCTAATGTAATTTTTGTGTCTTTCTTAAAGATTGGTATCTTACTTTTATCTTCAATTTGTGCATAAGCACAGATAAAAATTTTCTCTTTGAATTGCCGATGTAAAGGAGACAAAAACCTCTTACCTGCTTTATTGCGTGAATACATATTATTTACAGTAGGTATTCTACCTTCAACTTCTAATTGTATTATCATTTTCTCCTCCTTTTTTTAAAATAATCACATTTATCATTCTCAAATGTTTCATTTTTACATTTTTTACACCACCCATACGCTGTTCTATTTATAATACCTACATAATCTACATATGTCCAATATTTACAATTTTTGCATATTTTTTCTATCCATTTCTTTTTTAAAATTTTTCTTGAAATCTTTTTAATATTCATTGTTCTTTTTCCTTTTCTCTTTTCAAATATTCAGAAATAGGAATATGTTTATGATAATATTTATCATTTTTCCTGCCTAATTTATCATATTCATCTTCACTTTTATGCAAAGTGGAGATAAAAATAGAATGTGATTTTTTATTCTCTGTAATTAATCGTGCCAATTTTGTTTCTATTTTTGTTCGCAATGCGTCAGGAACTGCCTCTCCTGTTATAACTAAATGAAAATAAGGATTTTTTATTTTCTCATTTATCGTATCATATAAATTAAGCTGCATTTTTTTGTCAAGATGGTATTTATCAATATCGTCTATCACAAGAAAACAGCTTTGAAATACTTTTTTTGTTCTTGCTATATCATTTAAATCATAACCTAATTCTTTAAGAGAATAATATTGCCCTTTATATCCAAAATTCGCAACCATCTGTTCTAAAAACCAACAAGCTTGAACTGTTTTACCTGCTCCTTCGTCACCGTAAAAATAGAAAATCTGCCAATTCATAAAAAGTTCTTTGTCATACCACAGAAAATTGATTAAATCTTGATGAATAAAATCTTTGAAAAAAGTATTTTTTTGCTTTAATTCGGTATAGGTTGAGGGAAAATTGATGTTGTTTAAATAATACTGGACATCATAAGGTAAATCTTGTTTGACAAATCTGTGTCGTAAATGGAAAGGTCTTTGTTGTTCTTTTCTATACCAATTCAAAACCTTTCCATATTTTGAATTAATAAAATCTTTTATTTCAATTTTTTCCATTTTTATATCTCCTTACAAATTTCTTTAAATAATTTTGGTCTATAAACATAAAAATTTCCATCTGGCCACTTTACAATATAATCTCCAATTCGTGCTATCATTCCGTTTTTAAAGATAAATTTTTCTATTCCACCAACTGAATTTGCTATTACTGTTTTGAATAGATAACTTTTGCCATTTATTCGTAACCAATGTATAATATCTTCCCAATTATCAGGTTCAAACTCAATTGCTTCTATAACTAAAGGGTCTTGACGGTATCTTTTTACCATTTTTTCTCATCTCCTCTCTCTTTCTCTTAATTCTATCTCTCTAAATCTTGCTTCATCTTCATCAATCTGTTTTTGAGTATCTGCAATTAGGGTTGATAATTTCTGTTTCATTGTCCAGGGAGATTTATCCCGATAAAAATATTCTGTTGCAGAAAAGAAATATTCGCACATCTCTTTGAAAAATTCGCTATCAATATCGGTTGTTTTCGCTATATCTTTCAAAGCTTTTAAGTCTCTTGGCAATCTGGGAAATGGATGTTTGAAATATTGCTTATAAACCTCATCGTAAATTGCGCAATACCGCTTAAACCGCTGGGTTATCCGCTGATCTTCCTCGGATTTTTCAGTTTTCTTTTTATTTTTTTTAGTCTTTTTTTCAGCTTTTTCTTGTTTTTGTAGCTCTTCTGGAATACAAAATCCTATCCTATTTTTTTGAGGAGTAGATGTTAAAGGCGATGCTGGCAACGGTGCAGGTGCAGGTGCTGATGGCGAGGCGCTGGCGCTCGCCCGCTCTCTCTCCCTGTTTTCCTCATTATTATTTTCATAATTTGGGTCCAAATCTCCGATTTGAACAGCTGTTTCGTCAGTTATTTCCTTATCTTTTTTAGTAGCTAAGGGAGAAAAATCATTATCGTCTTTAACAACATTTTCGTTGTTAAAAGACTGCAATTTTTCTTCTGAAAAATTGCAGCTAATATTCTCTGTAGTATTCTTTGTAGTATTCTTTGGAATATTGCGACTGTTTTGTAATATACTTTCCTGACTTTTTGTCAGGTTCGTATCTAACTTTTTGTAATGTGACTTTTGGTTAGGATTATTCTTTTTAATTTCCATCCATTTTGTTAAATCATCTGCAATTTTTTCAAAAAATATATAATAATGTGTAATAGGTGGAATTCCTTCTTTTTTATAATCAATCCAGCCTAATGCTTTTAATTTTTTTCTTGCTCTTCTACATATTCTTTCTGTTAATCCACATTCTTCATAGAATTCAGAATCTTTCTTAAAAATTTTATCAGGATATTTTCCTTTTTGCCACCAATAGAGAAGTTGATTAACAAAAAGAGCACAAGTAATATCATTACCAAGAAATTCAGATATATCTCTATTGAAAGCAATTAATTTACTTCCAATTAAATTTGCAATAATTTTTTGATAATTTTCTTTATCCATTTTAATCCTCCTATTAAAGATAATTTTTTTTAATTAAAATGTTGAGATATTTTTCAAGCTCATTTTCTGAAAAACCTAAATCTTCACATATTTTTTTAGTATCTGGTAAAGGTTCAAACAAGAAGCAAGTTAAATAAATAAACAAAATTTTTGCTTCTACAGGTATACTTCTATCTTTCATTATTACATTCGGTGCTATTCCATAACCTTCTTTAAGTTGAAGTTTGCCAAT